>JGI12421J11937_10000017_pt1 | contig 57185 bp, 48 predicted proteins | sample LakErihyJuly2011_2_FD_11937 | JGI IMG/M metagenome (IMG submission 11937)
AAAAATATTTTTAAAATTTTGTTAACGAATGCCGTGCATCATTTTTTTCAAGAATGGCGTCAAGGAAAACAAAATTATTGCTGCTAGACCGGTCAAAATAACGAATACCATAAAGAATTCAAACAAATTGTGGATTTCAAATCCTGCAAAAACGGGATTGTGATCACTAATCTGGTTGGTTGCCAATAATTTCAATTGTTCTGCCGTAGGAGTGATTGTTTTGTCTAAAACGCCTTGCAAGTCAATTCCCAGTTCTTTGGCTTTTAAAAATTTATCTCCAGTTGCGGGCATAATTGACCCTAGAGTTCCCGCCAATGCATAACCAGACGCATTGGACAAAAAGAAAACTCCGTACAACAGTGATGAAAAACGTTTTGGAGATAATTTCCCTACCAATGAAAGTCCAATTGGTGACAAACACAACTCAGCAGCCGTTTGAATTAAATACAGAAGAATCAACCATTTGATTGCCAAAAGACCGCTGTTTCCTAAATCTTTTACATTATGGGCAATGATGAAATAACTCAAGGCAATCAAAGCCAAACCAAAAGCCTGTTTCATTGGTGAAATTGGCTCTCTGTCTTTGCTTCTTAAATAATCCCAAAGCATACTAAACGGAATGGCAAAAGCAACTACAAATAATCCATTAAAAATTTGCACCATTGACGGAGGCATGTTCCATCCAAAGAAGTTTCTATCGGTTTGATTATCGGCGATAAATGTCAATGAAGAGCCCGCTTGTTCGAAAGCTGCCCAAAAGAAAATGATAAAGAAAGCAACAATATAAATTACAAAGATTCTGTCACGTTCTATTTTAGTTAATGAAGTATCAGAAACAATTAATCCTGCTAATGTCAAACCACTAGAATAAATCAAAGTGTAAATTAAATTTTGATCGAAAACAAAATGAATTATAGCTCCTAATGTTAAAAACATAATTCCAGCAATTACTAATGCTTTTTGAGAAAAAACTGCTTTTTGAGATTCGCCTTCTTCAAAATCTGAAGCATCATTTTTTGAAGGTAATCCGCCAAGAGGTTTTCCATCAGGCGTAACAACATATTTATTTTTTAATACATAAAAAACGGCAGTTCCAATCAACATTGCCATTGATGCCGCCAAGAATCCCCATTTGAAAGCGTGAATGTCACGAATTCCTGCGTTGTCTTTGACATCTCCCACAATTGGACAAATTAATTGCCCTAAAAAGGCTCCTAAATTAATTCCCATATAGAAAATGGTAAAGGCGGTGTCTAGTTTGCTTTTTTCTTGTTTAGGATATAAACTTCCCACCATACTGGAAATATTAGGTTTGAAAAAACCATTTCCAAAAATAATAATCCCCAAAGCCGACCACATTAAAGTGGTAGCCAAACTGATATTCGTTCCAAAAACACTTGCGCTTGTGAACAATAAAAATTGTCCAACAGCCATCATTAAACCACCTAACAATATGCAATTTCTATTCCCGAAAAAACGATCGGCAACAAATCCACCCAACATTGGGGTTAAATAACACAATCCTAGAAAACCTCCGTAAATTAATGAAGCATCTTCTTCTTTCATCATTAAGGAATTTACGAGGAATAATGTTAAGATTGCCCGCATTCCATAGAAGTTGAATCGTTCCCACATTTCTGTTCCAAATAATACCCAAAGCCCCTTTGGATGTGCTGTTTTTACTTGAGTTTCGCCCATTTTAATTGTTTTGGTTAAGGTTAGTGTTATAAATTATTTTGGATAAAAGTAGTCATTTTATTATACAATTGTATTCTGGTTTTTCCGCCATAGATACCATGATTTTTATCAGGATAGATTTGAGAGTCAAATTGCTTGTTGGCTTGAATAAGCGATTCCATCATTTGCATGGTATTTTGCACGTGAACATTGTCGTCGCCCGAACCGTGAATTAACAAATATTTCCCTTTCAGTTTTTCTATGAAATTGATTGGGGAATTATCGTCATAACCAGTTGGATTTTCTTGTGGCGTTTGCATGTACCTTTCGGTGTAAACGCTGTCATAAAAACGCCAGTTGGTTACAGGGGCAACAGCAATGGCCATTTTGAAAACAGCATTTCCTTTCAAAATACAATTGCTTGACATAAATCCGCCATACGACCAACCCCAAATTCCTATTCTAGATTTATCGACATAAGAATAGTTTCCTATTATTTTTGCTGCATCAATTTGGTCTTCGACTTCGTATTTCCCTAATTGTTTGTAAGTGACTTTTTTGAAATCAACACCTTTGTAACCCGTTCCGCGACCGTCAACACAAGCTACGATATATCCTTGTTGTGTTAACATCATAAACCAATAATCATTGGCGGTGTTCCATTTGTTGTCTACTTGTTGACTGCCAGGACCAGAATATTGATACATAAAAACCGGATATTTTTTATTAGAATCAAAGTCTTTTGGTTTCATTATCCAGGCATTCAATTCGTTTCCTTTTTCGGTTTTAAGTACAAAAAACTCTTTTTGTGGCAAATCGTACGCTTTTAGTTTAGTGGCCAATGCCTCGTTGTTTTCTATCACTTGAATTTGTTTGCCTGTTTTTGAATTGTTCAAAGTATAGGTCGTTGACTGAGTAGTTGTCGAAAAAGAGTTGATAAAATATTGAAAGTTTGGACTGAAAGTAGCCGAGTTTGTTCCAAGGTTTTGGGATAATTTTATCTTGTTTTTTCCTTCCAAACTAATTTTATACACAGCTCTGTTCGTTGATCCGTTTTCGGTAGATTGAAAATAAACGGTTTTCGTCTTTTCATCACAACCATAATAGGATGTCACTTCCCAATTGCCTTTGGTAACTTGATTTTTAAGTTTGCCTGTTTTATCATACCAATAAATATGGTTAAAACCATCTTTTTCGGAGGTCCAAATAAAACTATTGTCATTCAAGAAAGTCAAATTATCAGTATCTACAAAGTCAATGTAAGATTTGTCTTTTTCGTTCAAAACCACTTTTGTGGCAGCAGTTGTTCCATCAACAAATAATAAATCTAAATTATCCTGATGGCGATTTAATATTTTTGCTGATAAAACATTGTCATCAGCCGTCCATTCAATTCTTGGGATATAAAAATCGTTGTATTGGCTTAAATCCACTTTTGTGGTGCTTTTGGAATCGACATTGTATAAATGCAATGAAACCAGTGAGTTTTTTTCTCCTGCTTTTGGATATTTGAATGTTTCAGTTTTTGGATATAAATCTTTTGAAAAAATTGACATCGAAAATTCTGGAACTTGACTTTCGTCAAAACGGATAAAGCCGATTTTTTTGCTGTCTTTACTCCAATCGAAAGCTCTTACAAAAGCAAATTCTTCTTCGTAAACCCAATCCGTAATTCCGTTGATAATAGAATTTTTATTTCCATCGGCAGTGATTTGGGTATTAGATTGAGATGCGATGTCATAAATGAAAAGATTGTTTCCCTTGGCGTAAGCTATCTTTTTTCGATCGGGTGAAAAAGTGGGTTCTTGCACTTGTTCCAAAATTTTAATCAATGCTGCGGTTTCCAAATTGTACAGAAAATAATCGGCAGTAAAGGAATGGCGGTAAATTTGATAGGTATTGTTGGCAATTAATAGGAGTTTTTCGTCAGCGCTAAAGGCGTAACTATCGATTCCGTCCACTAATTTACTTTGGTTTTTGGTATCAATCAATGTTGAAATTTTTTTTAAAGTGGCAAAATCGAATAGATCAATTTGTAAACTTTTCGTAGTTTCATTGGAATTTAAAACGGTATATTGGTTGGTGTTTTTCATCGACTGCAATTCAGCCATTCCTTTTGGCTGAAATTGTCCCGTATAAATGGCTTCGACGGTGATTTTTTGTTGTGCAAAAACATTTGTTAGTAGCAACAAAAACAGGAGGTTAATCTTTTTATAAATCATTAAAAAAGCATTTAGTTTTAAGTTCCAATTTTAGTGAAAATTTTGCAATTATTACACATTTTGTTTGTTAAATGTTATAATATATATTTGGTTAGTCCTTTTCTATTTGATTTGAAATAAAAATGCCCCCAAATAGTGTGAAACTTTTTGGGGGCATTTAATTCTAGTATTTTGTTATCTGATGTTGTTATTCTCTATCAAGTCGATGTATAAATTGATGGAATCTTTTAGCTCTTTTCGCGGTGTGATGAAATCCAGAAAACCGTGTTCCATTACAAATTCAGATGTTTGAAAACCTTCAGGTAAATCTTTTCCCGTGGTGTCTTTTACCACTCTAGGGCCAGCAAAACCAATTAAAGCGCCAGGTTCAGAGATATTTATATCACCAAGCATGGCGTAAGAAGCGGTTGTCCCGCCCGTAGTAGGATCTGTACACAGCGAAATATAAGGAATTTTTGCTTCCGCTAATTGAGCGAGCTTTACTGAAGTTTTTGCCAATTGCATCAACGAATAAGCTGCTTCCATCATTCTAGCACCACCTGACTTCGAAATCATTACAAATGGAATGTTATTTTTGATAGAATGGTCTATTCCGCGGCAAATTTTTTCGCCTACAACTGCACCCATTGAACCACCAATAAAGGCGAAATCCATACAACAAACCACCAAGTCTTTTCCTTTTGATTTTCCAACACCTGTTCGAACTGCGTCATTCAACTTAGTCTTGGATGTTGTGTCTTTTAAGCGGTCTGAATATTTTTTTGTATCCACAAAACGCAAAGGATCTTTTGAAGTCATTTTTGCATCTAGTTCAACATAGGTATTGTCGTCAAATAATATTTCGAAATATTCTGCACTTCCAATTCTGACGTGAAAACCATCTTCTGGGCTTACCCATAAATTACGAGTTAGTTCCTGAGCATCAATAACTTTTCCAGTAGGCGATTTGTACCAAAGTCCTTTTGGGACGTCCATTTTGTCCTCTGTCGCTGTAGTGATTCCTTTTGTTGTTCTTTTAAACCAAGCCATATTTTTAATGGATAATGGATAATTGACACTGAAAAATTATCCATTGTCAATTATCAATTGTTAATTATAGAGTGTTCACGTTATTCAAATCTGCAAATGCTTGCTCCAATCTTGCAGTGAATGTAAGTTCACCTTCACGCAGCCATTTTCTTGGGTCGTAATATTTTTTGTTTGGAGCATCGGCGCCGGTTGGATTTCCGATTTGAGTTTTTAAATAGTCAATGTTATCTACCATAAAGTCCCGAATTCCCTCAGTAAAGGCAAATTGTAAGTCGGTATCAATATTCATTTTTACTACACCATAGCTAATTCCTTCTCTTATTTCTTCTAAGGATGAACCAGATCCACCGTGGAAAACGAAATCAACAGGATTGTGACCAGTGTTGAATTTTTGTTGAACATAATCTTGCGAATTTTTTAAGATTTTGGGAGTCAATTTTACGTTTCCTGGTTTGTAAACGCCGTGTACATTTCCGAAAGAAGCGGCAATTGTAAAACGGGGACTTACTTTTAATAATTCTTCGTAAGCGTAAGAAACTTCAGAAGGTTGAGTGTATAATTTTGAACTATCTACATCTGAATTATCCACGCCATCTTCTTCACCGCCAGTGATTCCTAGTTCGATTTCTAATGTCATTCCCATTTTGCTCATTCGTGCTAAATAGCCTTTACAGATTTCGATATTTTCTTCGATAGGCTCTTCCGATAAATCAATCATATGCGAGCTGTACAAAGGTTTTCCTGTTTCTGCAAAATGTTTTTCAGAGGCATCTAGTAAACCATCAATCCAAGGCAATAATTTTTTTGCACAATGATCTGTGTGTAAAATAACAGTGGCGCCATAGGCTTCTGCTAAGGTGTGTATGTGCAATGCTCCCGCTATTCCGCCAGCAATTGCTGCTTTTTCATCTACATTAGAGAGTCCTTTTCCGGCATTAAACTGTGCTCCACCATTAGAAAATTGTATGATAACGGGTGCGTTTAATTTTGCGGCAGTTTCAAGAACACCATTTATGGTATCTGAACCAATAACATTTACTGCAGGTAGTGCAAATCCTTTTTCTTTTGCATAATTAAAAATTTCTTGAACTTGATCTCCTGTTGCAACACCGGGTTTAATAGTATGAGCCATCTTATGATTTTAGATTGATAAATTTTATGCAAAAATAAGAATTAATTACCATTAGAAAGGATAATTTATACCAAAATTAAATACAGAATTTGCGAAATCGTATTCGTTAAACCATCTTTTATTTAGCGTATTAGCTGGATTGTAGGTTTTGAAGCCTAAATCAAATCGTACCACAAAAAAGCTCAAGTCGTAGCGTAAACCAAAACCGGTGCCTAGAGCCATTTCTTTTAAATCTTTAAGACTGTTGAACTTCGCTTTTTCATCAGTGACATTATCAAAAACATTCCAAATGTTACCTGCGTCAGCAAATAGAGCGCCTTTCAGACTACCAAAAATTTTAAAACGGAATTCGGCACTTAAGGCAATTTTCATATTGGCTTCATTAAAATCATTTAGTGCACCGCTGCTTCCGGGACCTAAGCGATAGGGTTGCCAAGCTCTATTGTCATTTGATCCTCCGGCAAAATAACTCCTCGAAAATGGGATGTTGCTTGAATTTCCGTAAGGGATAGCGATTCCAAAAAAGCTTCTGACGGCAAATACTTTGTCTTTGGCCAGTTCCCAATATTTAATATAATCCAATTCTGTTTTGAAGTATTCTGAATATTCTAAGTTGAAAATTTCGTATTTTCCATTTTGGTTTTTTTGTAAGCTTGCTGCATTGGCAGCGACAGATAAAAGCGATCCTGCTGATTCTATTTTGGTCTTAAAGAGATAAAAATTGTTATCAGTTAAATCTGTTTTAGTCGTGTTCGAAAAAGTATAACTAGTGGCGATGATAAAATTATTTTCAGTTAATCTCACTCGTCGTTCTTCGATACTGTTTACATCTATAAATTCTTTATTTGGTATAGCAATTATTTTATCTAAAACATCATTTGTAAAACCTGTTGTTCCTTTTTCTATTAACAAATTACCAGTAGCGACGTCAACGTAATTTGGATTACTGTTATATATTTTACCAATGCTATTTAAAGCAGTGTATGAAGATTCGTAAACATTGAAATAATTTTTAGCGTTAAGATTTCGTACATATTGCAAATTAAAAAGATCAAACCGAGCTAAATTGTTTTTTTTTGGATTCCAATTATATGATAACGATCCAGTAAAATTCTCTTTGTCTAATCCAATATTCCTCTGTGAAGATAAACCTATCGAAAGAAGGCTCGAGGGAATCATACTTTTTGGAATAATTTTTTCAGTTTTGAAGGGAAACCAAATTCTAGGAATATTTAATTTTAGATCAAGTCCGTATTCTGTGACATTAAAAAAGACATTGTTGGGATTTGCCAAATCTTTTGATGAACCAATATTTCCACGGCCAGAAACTTCCAGCGATTCGGCACCATTAAAAACATTTCTAATAGTTCCCGAGACACTTGCGGCAATTCCCACGTCCTGAATATTCGAATGCGTTACATCTAGCGTAGGATTTAAACTATATATTGGTCGAGGCGACAAATATACTTTTGCGATCAACGATTGAGCCGTTGTATCTCTTTTGTCTAGTTCATATAAAATGGTTGGATAATTAAAAACCTTCAGATTATTCAAATACCGCCTTGTTAAAACGGTTTTAGTATCAGCAAATAACCCGCCTTTAGTGATAAAAACCGCATCGGTAATGGCTTTTGGTTTGTATTTTAATTTGGTATGACTGTATAAATTAAAATCATTATAAGAAGTGCTGTCGGTTATTTTTGAGGTGGTTGTGGTTGCTGAATAATCGGTATAAATATTGACATCACTGATTTTGTATATTTTGAAAGGCTCAGTTTTAGTGGTATCATTTTCTTGAATAGCGAAATCTTTTATGATTAAATCGACGTTGATTTTATTATTATTGTTTAAAGTGTCTAAATCAAAAGTAACATTATTGGGTTGGAAATTATACACACCATTGTTTCTAAAATGTGCGGCAATTCGTTCTTTTTCATTTACGAAATCTGATGTTTTATACTGATTTCCCGATTTTAAGAAAGTGTTGGCTATTTTTGATTGATACATTGAATCCAATACCGGACTAGCAATTGATGTTGCTAACGTGTCTAACAAATAAGGACTTCCAGTTGTAATGGTATATTTGATTTTTGCTTTTTTAGCAGCTAGACTATCTACTTTATAATTTGCTTTCACACTAAAAAAGCCATTACTAAAATAGTAATATTTTAATCGTGAAACAGACTTATTTGTTCTTATGGTGTCAATAATTACTGGTGCTTCGCCAGTGGTTTTCAAGAAATCGTGAATTCCGTGATACCAAAACGATTGTCCCAACCTGTCGACTTGTTTTGATGACAACCATTTTGATTTTTGTTCGTATTTGCCAGGATGATTCTTGAATTTAGCTTGATAAGAAGAGTCTGGATTTGGATTGGCAAGATTAAATAAATTCAGTCTCAAGCGAAAACCCAAAATAGAACTGTTTGGTTTTTGGTACAACTGATTTGCAACATCGTCATTCTTTACGGATTTGTCATTTACTACAATTTTATTTTCAACAAGTAGCTTCTTGCCGTCAGGAACTCGTTTTACGGCCTTACATGCAGAGATAATTATACTAATTAGAATAAATGTTGCTATTTTTGTAATAATCTTTTTCAATTGCGCGGAAAATTTAATTCAAAAGTACATTATTTTATGCTTAATAAAAATCAAATAAAGGGTATAACGAGTTTGCACCAAAAAAAACAACGTTTATCCAACCAATTATTTTTTGCCGAAGGCATCAAAGTAATTCAAGAATTGGTGGAGTCTAATTTTGAATTGGTGCATCTTTATACAACCCAAAATGATTTTGAGGAAGTTTCTATTCCCAAAAAAAGCATTATAACAGAAACTGATTTAAAAAAAATTAGCGCTTTGGCAACGCCTAATTCTTGTTTGGCAGTGTTTAAAATTCCAGTCGAAAAAACGATTATCGACTCTGGATTGATTCTCGCTCTTGATTCCATTCGTGATCCAGGCAATTTAGGAACTATTTTGCGATTGTGCGATTGGTTTGGCATCACTCAACTGGTCTGTTCTAAAGAAACTGTTGATATTTATAATCCAAAAGTAGTTCAAGCTACGATGGGTTCCATTGCTAGAGTTCACGTAAATTATGTGGATTTGAACTCTTACATTAGTCAAACGAAATTGCCTGTTTTTGGTGCGTTTATGGATGGAGATAACATTTACGAAACCGCTTTGCCTCCCGCGGGAATCATCGTTATGGGCAATGAAGCCAATGGAATTTCACTAGAATTAGAAAAACTAATTAAAAACAGACTTACAATTCCTCGTTTTGGTGCACTTCAAAAAACAGAAAGTTTGAATGTGGCCACCGCAGCAGCGATTTTTTTGAGCGAATTTCGCCGAGAAATCAGTGGTTAGAAATCAGTTTTTATGTCGTACTCCATTACTGATCACTAAAGGCTGACCACTGACCACTACTTTCTAGTGGAACGTAAAATTAATAAAAACACCCCTAGTTTTCAACGATTCAATATTTCCTGTCCAAGGACTTGGACCAGCAGGATCATAATTGTCGCGAATTAGTTCGTCTTTAATTCCGAAAACACCCCTTATAGAAGGAGAGAAGATAAAATATTCTGAAAAAATATCGATACCAAAACCTAGTTCATAATTTGTTGTCCAAGGTTTAACCCTGAACTGATTTGAGTAATTATCATCGATTAATTTTGAATTGCTCGATAAATTCAACGTCGCCGAAACTCCTCCCAGTAAATAAGGTCTGATATTACCAGTTCTAAGCGATAAAAATTTTAATAAGAGCGGGAAATGAAGGTAAGTGCTGTTGACTTGTCTGAGCATATTAGTAGGCGAGGGTGGAGTTGCTCCTGTGAAATAACTCTCCGGATATTGTAAGTCCCGAGTGGTGTAATTCAACCCCGGTTCAAATCGCAAACTTACATATTCTTGAAGTCTCAAATTAGCAACAAGACCAACATTAAAACCGGTACTTTTTGTTACAAGAATGTCCTCACTAACGGTTTTATAATCTATTTTGAAATCATAGGAATTAAAGCCTAAATAAAATCCGAAATAAAGCCGTTGTTTTTGGAAATTTTCTAAATTAATAATGGGTTCTCTGCCAAATAATTTATTAGGACTTTGAGCCTGAACTTTTATTGCAATGACCAATAAAATTATAACAACTATTTTTTTCATATTATTTTTTGGAAGCGGAATAAATGGTGGCCACACCAAAAGTTTGCGGCAACGATACTACATCTATAAACCCAATTTTTCTTAAAATATTGTTTAACATCTCTCCATAAGGAAAAGCAGCAGCTGATTCTGACAAATATCCGTAGGCAACATTGTCTTTTGAAAATAATTTCCCAATGATTGGCAGGATGTTTTCACTATAAAAAGTATAGCCTTGTTTGTAGGGCGTTTTATCTGGCACCGAAGTTTCAAGGATTACAAATATGCCATTTGGTTTTAAAATCCTTAAAATTTCAGATAGTCCTTTTTCTAAATTTTCGAAATTTCTAACACCAAAAGCAACAGTAATTGCATCAAAATAATTGTCCTCAAAAGGCATATCCTCTGAATCAGCCAAAATCATTTCTATTCTTTCAGACAAGTTTTTGTCAAGAATTTTTTTCTTGCCTACTTCCAGCATTCCTGCTGAAATATCCAATCCAATGATTTTTTCCGCCTTAGTTTGCGCCATCAAAATGGCTAAGTCTCCAGTGCCAGTTGCAATATCAAGAATTATTTTGGGATTCGATTGGGTTACCATTTGCAGCACTTTGTTGCGCCATTTCAAGTCGATTCCAAACGATATTACCCGATTAAGATTGTCGTAATTGCCAGAAATAGTATCAAACATTTGCGCAACTTGTTCTTTTTTACTGAGATTTGAATTTTTGTAGGGAGTTATGTTTTTTGACATTTAATACAATTTGAGACAAAGGTAATCTAGATTTTTGGATAAAAAACTTTATTTTTTACGAGTATATTTTTGGAAAGTATAGTCAAAAAGGTGTTTTTCGTCTCTTGCATTAAAGGTTTCGGAAATTAATTCCCAAACTTGTGGGTCAATTTCTGGAAAATAAACATCAGCATCAAAGGAATGATGCACTCTTGTAATATCGAGTTGATCTGCTAAAGGCATAGATTGTGCGTAAATTTCACCACCGCCTATTATATACAAGTCTTCATTTTTAGGGCAAACTGATATGGCTTTTTCTAAATTTTGAACCACAATACATCCATCGTATTTTAGGTCTTTTTGCCGAGAGATAATGACGTGAGTCCTATTAGGCAGCGGTTTAGGGAAACTTTCAAAAGTTTTCCTCCCCATGATAATATAATGTCCAGAAGTAGTTTCCTTAAACCTTTTAAAATCTAAAGGCAAATGCCAAAGCAAATCATTATTTTTACCAAGCGCATAGTTTTCGGCGACAGCCGCAATCAAAATAATCATTTGCTATTAATTTTTTTTAGAAGAAGCTTCGTCAATTTTAGTTGATAATTGGTCGATTTTTGTTTGCTGTTTACTAACTAGTTTATCAATTTGTTCTCGTTCCCAATTTTTATTCATAAAACGATCCGTGATATAAACTTTTATAAAATGTAAAATAAATAAAAATCCCCAGAAGGTAATTACCCATATACACCAATTAGATTTAAAACCAAAAGCTTCAAAATGATTGGCGATAAACAAAAAAATACTACCTAACGTTAATAAGACGAAATGAAAATAGAGCCCTTTTTTTTGATTTAACCTTTTTCGGGCATATTCATAAAGTTCGTATTGTTCTTTTTCCATAATACTAGAATTTGAATATAAAGATAAAATTTATTTCGAAATTTGATTAACATTACCGCAAGATTGTAGAAAGAGAAAAAAATATTTTAATTCAAATATAGAATTTTTGACCAATTTTGCCTCCAAGATCCTTTAAATGATAACGAGCGGGAATAATTTTAACTACGAAAAACCCTATACAATTTAGTAGCGTTTTATTGGAGTATATGGGAAGCTAACACTTTCTGAACTTCATAAACATTTACAGATTTATTGAATTGTTTTTTTATGCTAGGTAGTGTTTCACTAGATACCCAAATTTTTAATTCAGCTTCTAAATCAAATGTACCGGGAGTTTCGATGCTAAATCGGGTGATGCTTTTATAGTTTATTGATTTGTATTCGGTTTTACTTCCAGTAATGCCTTGTACTTCTACTAAAATTAGTCGCTTATTAGTAAAAATAAAGGTGTCTCGAATAAGCTTAAATCCCAGTTCTATTTCTTCCGTCTCGATTAAAAGTTGACCGTACTTTTTTATAAGTTCTTCTTGGCTTACCGATCCGGCATTCCCAAGTAATGCTGAAAATATCCCCATTTTTTTATCTACTAATCCCTGATTATTTGGCTTTTCAGGTTTGCCCCGTTTTTTGTGGTTTCTGGTCTCCACTTTTTTTAATTAGTTGTACAAGATAAAAAAACTTTTAGTTTTGTCGAAAAGGCAGTATTTACTTTATTAGACCGCCACATTTCCTTTTATCAAAGGATGTGGCTCATAGCCTTCAAGTGTGAAATCATCAAAAGTAAAATCGAAAATGTCTTTTATGGCCGGATTCAAAATCATTTTTGGTAGTGGTTTCGGCTGGCGTGACAACTGTAGTTCTACTTGTTCAAAATGATTGTTGTAAATGTGGGCATCACCAAAAGTGTGAATAAATTCGCCCGCTTCGAACCCACAAACCTGAGCAATCATCATGGTTAGCAGGGCATAAGAAGCAATATTAAAAGGAACGCCAAGAAAAACATCAGCGCTTCGCTGGTATAATTGACACGAAAGTCTGCCTTTTGCTCCCCCTTCGGGGGCTGGAGGGCTTACATAGAATTGAAAAAAAGCGTGACAAGGCGGTAAGGCTGCTTTGTTATTTGCCACATTATCCGAAAATGATTTTGAATTATCGGGCAAAACACTTGGATTCCATGCTGAAACCAGCATTCTACGGCTGTTTGGGTTGGTTTTCAGTTCGTTAATAAGTTCTAATATTTGATCTATTTCTTCGCTATTCCAGTTGCGCCATTGGTGTCCGTAAACGGGTCCTAAATCGCCATTTTCATCAGCCCAAGCGTCCCAGATTTTCACGCCGTTGTCTTGTAAGTATTTAATATTGGTGTCCCCTTTTAAGAACCAAAGTAATTCATGAATAATTGATGGTAGGTGTAATTTTTTGGTGGTCACCATTGGGAAACCTTCCGCCAAATCAAATCGCATTTGGTATCCAAAAACACTTTTTGTGCCTGTTCCAGTTCGATCTCCTTTTTGGCAACCGTTTTCTAAAACGTGTTGCACTAAATCTAAATATTGTTTCATATAATTATAAATTCCATCCTTCCCACTTCTAACTTCATACCTCTAACTTAAAACTATCTTTTTGAAATTTCGTCTCTAATTTTGGCCGCTTTTTCATAATCCTCATTTTCCACAGCTTGATCTAGCAAATCATTTAATTCTTGTAAGTTCTGTTTCGAATAGGTTTTACCCGATGTATTGCTTTCTTCTCCTAGTTCGAAAGTTTCGGGATTTGAAAAAACATCGTTGATGTCCTGCGCATTTTTATCATTTTCCATTGGATTTGATTTCAAATAAATACCTGCTTTTTCCAATATATTTTTATAAGTAAAAATAGGAGCGTTAAATCGCAGTGCAAGTGCAATAGCATCAGATGTTCTAGCATCAATAATTTCTTCAATTTTATCTCGTTCGCAGATAATGCTGGAAAAAAAAACGCCGTCGACTAACTTGTGAATGATGACTTGCTTTATTACAATATCGAAACGTTCTGCAAAATTTTTAAACAAATCGTGGGTCAAGGGGCGAGGTGGTTTTATTTCTTTTTCTAGTGCAATAGCAATAGATTGAGCTTCGAAAGCGCCTATGACGATGGGTAACTTTCTTTCGCCGTCAACCTCATTTAATATCAGTGCATAAGCACCATTTTGGGTTTGACTGTAAGAAATTCCTTTTATGGATAATTTGACTAAGCTCATATTTGAAAAATTGAAAAGCACATTGTTTGTGAAATGTATTTTTTTCTGTATTTTAAATCTAGGATGCAATTTTAATCAAAAAACACGAAACAAAAAAGCTACCTAAAGCAAAGATACGATTATCTTATTTTTAGGCAGCTATTTTGGTGAAGAGAATTCTAAAAATATTAATTATGTGCTTTAAATATTTTCATTTTTTCAATTAATTTTGGCACTATATCAAAAGCATCTCCTACAATTCCATAATCGGCAACTTTGAAAAAAGGTGCTTCTGGATCAGAATTAATAACGACTTTTACTTTCGAGGAGTTGATTCCTGCAATGTGTTGAATGGCTCCTGAAATTCCGATAGCAATATATAAATTTGCGGCAACTGGTTTCCCCGTTTGACCTACATGTTCTGAATGAGGTCTCCAATCAAGATCTGAAACCGGTTTTGAACAGGCAGTAGCAGCGCCAAGAACAGCGGCTAAATCTTCTATCATTCCCCAATTTTCAGGTCCTTTTAAACCACGACCTGCTGAAACAACAACGTCAGCATCAGCAATCGTTACTTGTCCCGAACCTTTTTCAACAGATTCTATTTTTATTCCAAAGTCGTTCTCTCCAATGGTTGGATTAAAATCTTCCTGAGTTAAAGTCGAAGGATTTTCGAAAATACCGTAAGAGTTTTTGGCAAGGCCAAGAATTTTTATGTCGGTTTCAATTTCAGTAATGTTGAAGGCCTTGTTCGAAAAGGCAGTTCTTTTTACTTGAAAAGGAGTTGTACTCAAAGGCAAACCCACCACATTTGAAGCAAAGCCAGCGTCTAGCGATACGGCAACCAACGGAGCAAGATAAATACTATCAGTAGTTGAAGACAGTAAAACTAGTGTAGCACCTTCTTTTTGAGCGGCTTGCTTGATGACATCAGCATAAGCCTTTGCAGAAAAACCAGACAACGTATCATTAGTTACGTTCAAAACTTTGTCGACGCCATATTTTGCTAATTCCGAAACATCGCCTATGTTGATGGTCAGAGCCGTAACAGTTGTTCCCAAGGATTCGGCTACTTTTTTTGCATAAGAAGCTACTTCAAAAGCAACTTTTCTAAATTTTCCTCCCGAAGCATCGGGAGCGGATTCTGCGTAAATTAGTATTGACATGTTTTTATTATTTTAAATTTTGAATTTTAAATGTTTTTGCTCAGCAAATTCAGCATTTATAATTTATAATTTATAATTATTTTTTTTAAATTACTTTCGCTTCGTTGTGTAACAAGTTGATTAATTCGTCCAGATTATCGGCAGCAATTAATTGCACTGCAGATTTTGGTGCTGGTTTTTCAAATTTCACTGCTTTCGTATGTACAGCGACTGCAACGGGATCTACAACAATTAATGTTTTGGTTCTTGCGGTCATAATTCCTCTCATATTTGGGATGCGTAAATCTTTTTCCTCAACAAGACCTTTTTGTCCTCCGATGATCACCGGCAAAGTCGTGCTTATTGTTTCTTTTCCACCATCAATTTCGCGAGTTGCTTTTACTGTAGTTCCTTCTACAGATATGTTAGTACAAGAATTTAAGAAATTATATCCCAATAGCCCAGCAATCATTCCCGGAACCATTCCTCCGTTATAATCTAGAGATTCTTTACCGGCTATAATTAAGTCGTATGAACCATTTTTAATAACTTCGGCAAGTTGTTTTGCAACAAAAAAACTGTCGGTTGGATTGGCGTTGACGCGAATCGCATCGTTTGCACCTATGGCCAATGCTTTTCGCAAAGTAGGTTCAGTATCAGGCCCACCAACATTGACAACGGTAATCGTTGCACCCTGCTGTTCTTGAAACCAAATAGCACGGGTCAATCCAAATTCATCATTTGGGTTGATTACAAACTGAACACCAGTAGCATCAAATTGTGAATCACCGGTAGTAAAATTAATTTTTGAAGTGGTGTCAGGAACGTGACTGATGCAAACTAATATTTTCATAGTTAAATATTTTATCTTGTGACTTTCTTTGGCAAAATTAGAACAAAAATTTCGAATAATATACTATGCGTGCATAATATTTTTTTCTATTATATCGATTTCGTAACTCTTTTTTGTTTAAAAATGATACAAACTCGCGTATTAGTCATAATGCTCTACTATTTTAAACCTAAATTATGCTTTTAAGTGGTTTAAAATATTTATTTTTGCTTTTCAGAATTACATTATACTACATTTCAACTATGAGAACAATACAATTTAGAGAGGCAATTTGCGAAGCGATGAGTGAAGAAATGCGTCGCGATGAGTCTATATATTTAATGGGTGAAGAAGTGGCCGAATACAATGGCGCTTACAAAGCCTCTAAAGGAATGCTTGCTGAGTTTGGCGAAAAAAGAGTTATCGATACACCAATCGCTGAACTTGGATTTACCGGAATTGCAGTAGGTTCAGCAATGAATGGTTGCAGACCAATTGTAGAGTATATGACTTTTAATTTTGCTTTAGTTGGCATCGATCAAATCATAAACAATGCTGCAAAAATGCGTCAAATGACAGGTGGGCAATTTAACGTACCTATTGTTTTTCGTGGACCAACAGCTTCTGCAGGACAATTAGGCGCAACGCATTCTCAAGCTTTTGAAAATTGGTTTGCTAATACTCCAGGTCTAAAAGTGGTAGTTCCATCAAACGTTTATGACGCCAAAGGACTTTTAAAATCAGCCATTCGCGATAATGACCCTGTTATTTTTATGGAATCAGAGCAAATGTATGGTGACAAAGGCGAAGTACCTGATGGAGAATATACCATTCCACTAGGACTTGCCGACGTGAAACGCGAAGGAACCGATGTAACCATTGTTTCTTTTGGAAAAATCATTAAAGAAGCTTTCATTGCTGCCGATGCATTGGCTGCAGCAGGAATTTCTTGCGAAATTATCGATTTGAGAACGATTCGTCCTATGGATAATGAAACGATTTTGACCTCGGTAAAAAAAACAAATAGATTGGTAATTCTTGAAGAAGCTTGGCCTTTCGCAAGTGTTTCTTCAGAAATAACGTATATGGTTCAAGAACGTGCTTTTGATTTTCTTGATGCACCAATTCAACGCATCACAACGGCAGATACTCCAGCTCCTTATTCGCCAGTATTGCTGAAAGAATGGTTGCCAAATGCTGACGATGTTGTAAAAGCGGTCAAAAAAGTAATGAATAAATAACCAATAGGTTTTGAACTTCTTCGATTTCGAAACCTGAAAATTCGCCTATTTATTATTGAAATAACGATATTTTAAACTTCATCAGAACCGTATATTCGATGAGGTTTTTTTTTGATTATGAAAAAAAATATACTACTTCTTCTGTTGTTTTTATGTGCTGTAACTAGTACAGTTTTTGCTCAAACTAAAGTTAGTGGCGTTGTTGTTGATAAGGCAAATCTTCCTGTTCCTTTTGCAAATATAGCTTTCAAAAATTCCAATGAAGGCGTCGTATCCAATGAAGACGGGATTTTTTATTTAGAATCTGCAAAGACTTATAAAACAATCATCATTACTTCGGTAGGATTTTCTGATCGGGAAATCGAGTTGGAGAAAGCAGTCAATTACAACTTAAAAATTCAATTAAAGGAAATAGAAAGTTTAAATGAAGTAATTGTTTACAGAGGGAAAACGTCTAAAAAGAACAATCCAGCGCTTGATATTCTTAGAAAAATTTGGGAAAGAAAACGTAAAAATGGTCTCAATATGTTTGACCAGTACCAAATGGAAAAGTACGAAAAAATAGAGTTTGACTTAAATACCATTGATACTGCTTATATGAAAAATAAGCTCTTCAAAGGAATGGATTTTATTTTTAAACAAGTAGATACCTCCAAAATTACAGGAAAAACCTACTTGCCTATATTTATAAACGAATCTTTGTTAGATGTTTACGGAGACAATAAATTAAAGAAAGTTAAAGAAAAAACAAAAGCTAATAAAACCTCTGGTTTTAATGGCAACCAACAAATTCTAGCTTTTGTAAACGATCTATACACACCGTTTAATATTTACGACAACCACTTGACTTTCTTTGACAAAAGCTTTACAAGCCCCATATCGACAACGGGAATTGATGTTTACAATTATATTTTAAGAGATAGTTCTTATATTGATAACAAAAAATGTTACAATATTGTTTTTTATCCAAGACGAAAAAATGAATTGACTTTTAAAGGGGATTTTTGGGTAAGCGACACCACTTTTGCGATAAAAAACATCAATATGGCGGCGACCAAAAGTGCCAATATCAATTGGGTAAAAGATATTTACATTGAGCAAGAATTTGAAGTGATGAATGATTCTATATTCTTGTTGACCAAAGATTATATGATGACTGATTTTGCTTTAAGTAAACAAGATCAGTCGAAAGGCGTTTATGGCAAACGAACTACTTTTTACAGGGATCATAAATTTAATAACGAAAAACCGGAAAAATTTTATCGCGAAGAAGTCAATTATTTAGATAAAGAGGTCTACAATAAATCCGATCAATATTGGGAAGAAAACCGCTTTGAAAATCTCACCAAAGATGAAAAAGGCGTTTATAAAATGCTTGACACTTTGCAAACTGTCAAGAAATTCCGGCAATTATATAGTTTAGTAGAAATAGTAAATAGTGGTTTTTTGAATTTTGGAAATATAGATTTTGGATCTATTTATTCTTTAATCGGACAGAATTCAGTTGAAGGATTGCGGATGCGAGTAGGCGCTAGGACTTATTTTGGACCAAATGACCCTTGGCGAGTGCAAGCTTATGGTGCTTATGGATTTAAAGATGACAAATTCAAATATGGAGTTACGGGGAAATGGATGGTCGATCCTAAAAAAAGAATAATTATATCAGCAGGAAATAGAAGAGATATAGAACAAATTGGGGCTTCACTCACGACAACAAATGATATCGCAAGACGAAGTTTTGCCTCCTCGGGATTGTTAGTTGTTGGTGCTAATAACAACCTAACTAAGATCAATTTAAGTAATGTGCAAGTTGCAATAGAACCTATCAAAAATTTAACCTTTTCTACGGGAGTTTCCTATCGCACCTTGATGTCGGCCTCTCCCGAATTTAGCTTAGATTATTATACGGATTTATCGCAAACAACGATTCAAAGTCAAGTAAAACAAGCTGAGGTCAACCTTCAGGTCGAATATACTCCAAATAGGATTCCCATTGCTTTTGGTGTCGAAAGGGACAACACGGATAGTCCATTTACCAGTTTTTTTGTGACCTATAGTCAGGGATTTAAAAGCTTATTCTCAAGCGATTTTAATTATAAGAAACTCCAATTTTACTACAATCAACCCATCATTATTGGTCCGGTGGGGCGGTCAAATATTACTATTGAAGCAGGCAAGACTTTTGGTGCTATATCATTGGGTTTAATGAGCGTTGTTCCCGGAAATCAATCATTATTCAATATACCAAATACCTTTAATAATCTTCAATTTTATGAGTTTGTAACGGATCAATATGTAACTTTCAAATGGGATCACGATTTTCAAGGTCGGTTTTTCGCTAGAATTCCGTTTATGCGAAAGCTAAATTGGCGCGAGAACATTGGTTTTAGATCCGTTTATGGAACCGTTTCAGAGGATAACAGAGCCATCAATGCTTCGGGATTAGTGTATAATGCGCCGGACAAAGTCTATTGGGAATACAGCGCTGGGATTGGGAATATTTTCAAATTCTTTCGTGTAGATTTTTCTTGGAGGGGCAATTATCTCAACATGCCTGATGCTACTAAATTTGCTACAAAAATTTCTTTTGGATTTTATTTCTAAGATGCAAGATGCTTTTCAATTTCTTTCAGAAAAAGACCCGGTTTTTAAACTGATAGTCGAAAAATATGGGTTGCCCATAATCCCAACAAGACCTCAAGGTTTTGAAACTTTAGTACTTTTAATTCTGGAGCAGCAAGTTTCTATCGATTCAGCTAAGGCCACTTTTCTTAAATTAAAGGCAGCGCAACCTAATTTTATTCCGGAATCGCTGATTTCTTTATCAGATGAAGAGTTTCGAAGCTTTGGCGTAAGCCGACAAAAAACTACTTATATTAAGGCGTTATTAGATGCCATAATTAACAATCAGATTGATATTGAAAGTTTAGCAACTAAATCTGCAGTACAAGTTCGAGAGGAATTAATCAAAATTAAAGGCATTGGCAACTGGACAATCGATGTATATTTAATGTTTTCGCTTCAAGCGCAAGATATTATTCCGCTGGGCGATATTGCTGTACTTAATACAATAAAAGAATTGTTCGACATTCACAACAAACTGGAAATGGAGCAATATGTTACCAGATGGAGTCCAAATCGTTCTGCGGCAACCTTTTTGCTATGGCACTATTATTTGAATAAAAGAAATCGAAAAGTGGTTTATTGATTGCCTATCCATTCCTTCGAAATCGTAATAGACGATAAAGCCAGTTTTTCATTGCGAAGCGCTAAAGTTTAATTATTTTTGCATACATTATTATAGAAAATAAAAAAGCAAAATGGCAGCAGACAAAATAGCTACTTTCGATGTTTTAATCGAAATTCCAAGAGGAAGTAGAAACAAATACGAATATGACTTCGCAATAAAAAGAATACGTTTTGATAGAATGTTGTTTTCTTCGATGATGTATCCTGCAGACTACGGATTTTTTCCGGAAACATTAGCGCTTGACGGAGATCCGCTTGATGTTTTGGTTTTAATCAATGAACCAACATTTCCTGGCTGTGTTATGGAAGTAAAACCTATAGGTGTTTTCCACATGGCAGATGATAAAGGACCAGACGAAAAAATTATCTGTGTACCCGTATCAGATCCTATTTGGAATTCCTTGAATAATTTATCAGATATTAATCCGCATCTATTAAAAGAGATTGAACATTTCTTTCAAGTATACAAAGACCTTGAAAATAAAATAGTTGACGTAGAAGGTTGGGGCGACTTGAAAGAGGCCTTAGCTATCATTGAAGAATGCACGGACCGCTTCAATCAGATTCCAAATAAACCCGAAGGATTGTTTAGCATCAAATAATTTTTTTTCGGTTGTTTTTTCATTAAAAGCAATATTCTTGTATTAGAATATTGCTTTTTTAATTTCATTATAGTACGTTTGCGCCCTAGATTTGTACTTTTGTACCCGTAAAATTTTTTAAAAATTGATATTTATGAATACAGTAATGATTTATGTGCCAATAATTATGGCTATAATTGGTCTCGTTTTTATGGCCATTAAAAGAAGTTGGGTTTTAAAACAAGATGCTGGTGACGGTAAAATGAAAGAGATTTCAGATTATATTTACGAAGGTGCATTAGCCTTCCTTAAAGCAGAATATAGATTATTGGCCATTTTTGTGGTTATAGCGAGTATTGTATTGGCTGGAATTTCATACGTTGTTCCAACTACACATATATTAATAGTAGTAGCATTTATTTTCGGAGCTTTCTTTTCAGCATTAGCTGGCAACATGGGGATGAAAATTGCAACTAAAACAAATGTAAGAACAACTCAAGCTGCTCGTACTAGTTTACCACAAGCATTAAAAGTTTCTTTTGGCGGTGGAACAGTTATGGGATTGGGAGTTGCTGGTTTAGCAGTTCTTGGTTTAACAGGTTTCTTCATTTTCTTTTTTCATTTTTTCATGCACGGTGTTTGGGCTCCTGCTGCGATCAATGGTGTTATGAAAACACCTACTGAATTAATGACAATGGTTTTGGAAACCTTAGCTGGTTTTTCTCTTGGTGCTGAATCGATTGCTTTATTTGCCCGTGTGGGTGGAGGAATTTATACAAAAGCGGCCGATGTAGGAGCCGATTTAGTTGGAAAAGTAGAAGCGGGTATTCCAGAAGATGACCCTCGTAATCCAGCTACAATTGCAGATAATGTTGGGGACAATGTAGGAGATGTAGCAGGTATGGGTGCCGATTTATTTGGTTCTTATGTTGCAACAGTTTTAGCCGCAATGGTTCTAGGGAATTATGTAATTAAAGATATGGGTGGAAACATTCAAGATGCTTTTGGTGGAATAGGACCCATTTTATTGCCAATGGCAATTGCAGGTTTCGGAATTTTATTCTCAATCATTGGAACGATGGTTGTAAAAATATCGGATGATAACGCAAAAGAGGCACAAGTTCAAAAAGCACTAAACATCGGAAACTGGGTTTCTATCGGTTTAACAGCTGTTGCTTGTTATGTTTTAGTAAAATACATGTTGCCAGAAGTAATGACGATGAGTTTTTTTGGTGAAGGAATGCTTGAAATCTCTTCAATGAGAGTTTTCTATGCTTCTTTAATTGGTTTATTTGTAGGTGGAGCTATTTCATCCGTAACCGAATATTATACCGGTTTAGGAACAAAACCAGTTTTGGCAATTGTACAAAAATCATCAACAGGTGCTGGAACTAACGTAATCGCTGGTTTGGCAACAGGAATGATTTCTACTTTCCCTACGGTATTATTATTTGCAGCAGCAATCTGGTCGACTTATGCTTTAGCTGGATTTTATGGAGTGGCTCTTGCGGCTTCTGCGATGATGGCAACCACTGCAATGCAATTAGCAATCGATGCTTTTGGACCTATATCGGATAACGCAGGAGGAATTGCTGAAATGAGTGAATTACCTAAAGAAGTTCGCACAAGAACAGATATTTTGGATTCAGTTGGAAACACTACTGCTGCAACAGGAAAAGGTTTTGCAATCGCTTCGGCTGCCTTAACTTCATTAGCTTTGTTTGCTGCGTATGTAACGTTTACAGGAATTGATGGAATCAATATTTTCAAGGCACCAGTATTAGCAATGCTATTTGTTGGTGGAATGATACCAGTTGTTTTCTCTGCATTAGCCATGAATTCTGTTGGAAAAGCCGCAATGGATATGGTGTATGAAGTGCGTCGTCAATTCAAAGAAATTCCAGGGATTATGGAAGGAACTGGAAAACCAGAATATGCTAAATGTGTCGATATTTCTACAAAAGCTGCTTTACGCGAAATGATGTTGCCAGGAATTATGACTATTGGTTTCCCTATTGCGATTGTTCTTTTAGGCAAATTAGTTTACGGCGATAACAATCAATTAATTGCTGAAATGCTTGGTGGCTATATGGCTGGAGTTACTGTTTCAGGTGTGCTTTGGGCTGTTTTTCAAAACAATGCTGGTGGTGCTTGGGATAACGCTAAAAAATCTTTTGAAGCCGGAGTTCTAATTAATGGCGAAATGACCTACAAAGGTTCTGATGCACATAAAGCTGCCGTAACTGGAGATACTGTTGGAGATCCGTTCAAAGATACTTCTGGTCCTTCTATGAACATCTTGATTAAATTGACGTGTTTAATTGGATTGGTAATCGCTCCGATTTTAGGAAGTGGTAGTCATTCAGATGTTGCAAAAGCAGCTTGTTGCAAAGAAATGTCTGCGGATTGTACATCAATGTCCAAAGAAGAATGTATTCAAAATGATTGCGAAAGCAAAACTTGCAAATTCAGGAATGCTACAACTATAGAGAAAGTTTCCAATAAAGAAAATATTACTGTTGAAATCAAAAATGAGAACGGTAAAGTACTAGGTACATATATCAAAACGGTTAATGGTAAATCTACTACTCAAACTTTTGAAGGAACAGAATCAGAAGTTAAAGCAAAGATTGATGCTTTGAAATAGTATATCTTTTAAATGTAAAAAATGCCTTGCAATTGCGAGGCATTTTATGTTTTATCTATTTTAGTTTTAATCTTTACATCTTCGGTTTAAAATAACCCGTTCAATTCAGCATCAATTTTATTAATAATCATTCCTAAATCTTTAGGATTGTCTACAAAATTGATAGTGTCTACTTCGATAATTAATAATTTTCCTTTTTATAAGATTTTGTTGCTTAAGTAAGGCAATTTGTTCTAAAATAAAATCGGGTACATTCAAACAGAGAATATTTTTTGCAAAGTTAAAGTAGCTATTTTACTCCTCTATATTTTCAAGCAAAAATTCTGGTGAGAAATCGGCTCCATTTTCCCATTCTATTGTCCAAGAGTTTAATTTAAAGTTTTTAAAAGTGTTGGTTTCTTTTAAGGGTTCAAATATTTTTTTATCGAGTAGATTTTTAAAATCAACAATTCCTTTTTTATTGTTGTTAAATTCTAATTCTATTTGATACTCGATTATGTATTTAGCATTTGTTATCCATATTAAACTCATAAATTATTTATTTTAAAGGTTCAATTTTTTTGGGAAGTTCACCATTTTGAGCTAATTCCCAATTCGCTAATAATTCTGTTTTGTGTAAATCCATCCATTCAAATACTAAATTCAAAGCTCTTTTAGGCATAAATCCTTCTACAATTTCATCGTTTATGTTTATCACAGCTTTGAAATCGCCATATACAACATGAAAATGTGGCGGATTATGATCATTAAAAAACATCTGAATAATTATTCCATAAAATCTACAAATTTCTGGCATGTATTTTAAATTTGAATTAAAACTATACAATATTACAAAAAAATCATCGCAATGATGTAATTTCTGCTCGCAATACTTTACTATTAAATGGGGTTTTATTCTTATAGTAATATGTATTTTTTAAGTAAAATAGGCGTAGGAATATTTAGTTTAACTGCCAGAAAGCGACTTTGAGAAATTCTTAATGCGCGTTTTTTTTTTAAAAATTGCAGAAACTATCGAAGGACTATTTAAAATTATATGTAAATCATCAGTAGTAAGGTCGTTTTTTCCTTTCATAAATTTAATCGCTTTGATTGGATTTGGCTTAGGAAACAGCTAATTTTTTATTCGAATTTTTCTACAAGTGTAAATAAATCATCTAATTTATGCCTTCATTAGTGTTATGTTTAGCATCAAAAAGAGTGTTTGCTCTTTCTAAAGAAAATTATAATCTTTTGTAGTTTAAGACGTGTTTTAATTTGCCCCATTAAAGATTTACACAAAAAATATAAATTATATGCAGTTTTGACTTCCTCTTCTTTGAACAGTTTCACTAGCTATCGGCGTGGGTAAGGATACTAAAATAACCCGTTTAATTCAGCATCAATTTTATTAATAATCATTCCTAAATCTTCAGGATTGTCTACAAAATTGATGTTGTCAACTTCGATAATTAATAATTTTCCTTTGTTATAGGTTTGAATCCATGCTTCATACCGTTCATTCAATCGGTTAAGATAATCGATAGAAATGCTGTTTTCATATTCGCGACCTCGTTTGTGAATTTGCCCCACTAAATTAGGGATAGAACTACGCAAATAAATCAACATATCAGGAGCCTTAACCATAGATTCCATTAATTCAAACAACGAAGAATAGTTTTGAAAATCACGATTGGTCATTAAGCCCATAGCGTGAAGATTGGGTGCAAAAATATTGGCATCTTCATAAATAGTTCGGTCTTGTATGATTTTTTTACCACTTTCACGAATTTGTAGCACCTGACGAAAACGGCTGTTCAGAAAATAAATCTGTAAATTAAATGACCAGCGTTCCATTTGATGATAAAAATCATCCAGATACGGATTGTCAACCACATCTTCAAAATGCGGTTCCCATTTAAAATGTTTGGCCAATAATCGGGTTAATGATGTCTTTCCTGCGCCTATGTTTCCTGCTATTGCTATATGCATTACGGTATTGTTATTTTATAATTTTTAATTTCTTGGTTGGTAAAAATAGACAAAATTTGGTCTTTGTAGTAAAATTTTTGGAACGATTTCTCAACAATTTCAATTTCGTAAACCACTTTTAATTTATTATTTAAACAGTAAAGCATATTATCCGCAGAGAATAAAAGCCTCTCCGCATCTATAACCTGAATATTTTCCCATCGAGGAATAGTAGCCAATAGTTTGACTTTCCCAAAAACATCAATAGAAAACCAATTGTTATTTTGGTCAACCCAGTAGAAATTATTAAAATCTGAATCGGTGTATTTTATATTTTCTTGTATAGGATTTCCAATATTTTTTGAAGTGTTTTTAAGATAATTGAACAGTAAAATTTGCTGCGTCAAAGCATTGTAAATCCAAAATTGATTTTTAGACGACATGCCTACTTTCGAAGCAAAAATAGTATTGTCAATAGCAAAAAGATTGAGTTTTTGAATTTCGTTTAATTGATTGTCAAGAGTAATTATAGTATTGAAATCTGCATAAAAAACTACTATTTTCAGAGGATTCACAAAATCGACCGAAGTGATTTTGCCCAAAGAAACGTTTTTGTATTCCCATTTTTGAGTTTCATTTTGTTTGATAAAAACATTTTCTTTACTATAATAATTATTACCCAAGCCGTCAAAACCAATATAGATTTTGTTCTCCATTGCCTCTGAATGCAAAGCAGTAGTTTGTAGTTTTTGGTTTTGCCCAAAACAAACAGAGTGGAGGCTTAGTAAAAGAAATAAAATAACCTTTTTGATCATTGTGCTAATTTACATTAAACTTAATTAATTTAACAAAGTCAAAAAATAAATATTTTAACATAAAATTTGTAACAGTTTAGGTATTGTTTTGTCATATTTGCTCAACAAAAACCAACCACAATGAAAAAATTAATTTTCTCGACGTTATTAGTATTGTCATTTATTACATCATTTGCGCAAAAAGATTTTCAAGGAATGGCTGTTTATGAATCTAAAACGAGCACTTCTGATTTTAAAATGCGCATGGAAGGGAATAAAAGTATGACGCCAGATATGATCAAAGGAATCGAAGAGCGCATGAAAAAAGCGTTCGAAAAAACATTTATTCTACATTTTGATAAGTCAGCTTCAATATATAAAGAAGAAGAAAAATTAGATGCAATGGAGCAAGGTGGTGGCAGTAGTCCATGGCGAATGATGGCATCTGTTACTGGTGGAGGCGGAGGCACTTATTACAAGAATGTTAAAGATAAAAGCTATACAGTTGATAAAGAATTGATGGGCAAAGAGTTTCTTGTAAAAGACACTTTAACCAGTATGAAATGGAAAATGGAAGCTGAAACACGGCTGATAGGAGGCTATAATTGTTACAAAGCAACAGCAATAATGCCTGTAAGCAAGACCGATTTTAGAAACTTCCGGCCTAAAGATGACAAAAACGCAAAAGGTGAAGGGAGTAATGATAAAAAACCAGAAGAGGGAGAAAAAAAATCAAGTATACTAGATATGATTGAAGTACCCAAAGAGCAAGTCATAACAGCTTGGTACACTCCAGAAATCCCCGTGAGTCAAGGGCCTGAGGGTTATTGGGGATTACCGGGATTAATTTTAGAGGTAAATGATGGAAAAACGGTGATCTTATGTTCAAAAATAGTTTTAAACCCTAAGGAAAAAGAGGTTATCAAACCAGTAGCAAAAGGAAAAGTTATTTCTCAGAAACTTTTTGACGAAACTATGATTCAAAAAATGGAGGAAATGCGCGAAATGTATCGCGGTCGCGGAGGTAATGGTGGAATGCAAATACGTATCACAAATTGAAATTTTTTACCATAGCTATAGTCCCTGTTAAAATGAAAAAAATTCTAATGTTTATTAGCCTTTTTGCGGTTTCTATTTCCAATGCACAAAATATCCGTTTAGACGGATTGGTGCAAGATAATGCAAAGCTGCCTTTAGAAATGGCTAATGTAATGGCGGTCAATCAAACAACAAAAGCGATGGATGCCTATGCCATAACTACCGACAAAGGTAAGTTTACATTAAATCTAAAAGCGAAAACGACTTATGTAATTAAGTTGAGTTATTTGGGAATGCAAAATAAAGAAGTTACCGTTACAACGCAGGCAGAAAACATAGTGCAAAATATTACCATGGAATCAGGCGGTATTGAACTTGATGGCGTTGAGATTGTCCGCGAGATGCCTGTGTCAATCAAAGGCGATACTATTGTTTACAATACAGATTCCTTCAAAACTGGTGAAGAGCGCAAACTAGAAGATGTTTTTAAAAAACTACCTGGTTTTGAAGTAATGCCCGACGGTCAAGTACAAGTAGAAGGTAAAAAAGTAGCGAAATTATTCGTAAACGGCAAACCATTTATGGAAGGCGACACAAAATTAGGTTCAAAAAATATTCCTTCAGATGCAGTGGATAAAGTGCAAGTACTTCGAAATTTTAACGAAGTGTCACAAATGAAAGGTTTGGAAAATAATAATGATGACATCGCCCTTAATATCAAACTTAAAAAAGGAAAAGATAAGTTCTGGTTTGGTGATGTAAACGGTGGTTTAGCCAACGATAAAGGCTATATTTTTAACCCAAAAATATTTTATTATTCACCCAAAACAAGTGTCAATAGCATTGTAAATCTCAATAATATTGGAGAGGTGTCTCTAACTTCGTCCGATTTTTTCAGAATAACCGGTGGCGCTCGTAACACCATTGGTCGTAATGGCACATCATTAACTTTTAATCGTAATTTCTTCGGTTTGTCTGGCGGAGATAATGTTGCAAAAGCTAGCGACAAATTTGGAATGATCAATATAAATCATTCTGTTTCTAAAAAATGGACTTTATCTGGTTTTTCTGCCATTTCTTCTACATTTAATCAGTCAATTACCAGTTCTGAAAGAGGTATTTATGAACCTAGTACTAATACTGTTGCAACTTTAGAAAACAGAAAAAACACAACCGATTCGAGGAATAATGCATTCATAGCCAAGTTTGGCTCTAAGTACAAAGCCAATGACAACTTTCAGTTGGATTATGATGCATTTTTTCGAAAAAATGATCAACAAGACGTAGATAATACTCAAACTAATTTTAGTTCTACAATAAATGGTTCAACGGTGTCTGATTCAAATACAGTTATTTCTTTTCAGGAACAAGCGCCCGCTTCTTTTAACCAGAGTTTGAATTTGTTTTACACACAGAGTCCTAAGACCACCTGGGTAGTCGAAATGCAACACCAGTACGAAGATGAAGATCCTTTTTACAATCCACAGCTTTCTGTCAACCCGCTTCAAAATTCCAATTCGCAAAACCCAAACGATCCAAGTAATGTTTTTGTGAAGGAAAGTTCATTGAATATTGAACAATCTAGATTTGTTAAAACCAATAAGCTAGATGCTAAAATCGATTATTATTATCAAGTAACGAACAAAAGTATTTTGAATGTGACCGTTGGAAACACTAACGCATTTCAGTCGTATAATTCCAGTATTTTACAAATTTTAGAAGACAAGATAACCATAAATCCGGCAGAAGAAGCGGCTTATAATAACGATGTGCAATACTATTTTAATGATGCCTTTGTTGGGGTGCATTTTAAGTTTGTAAAGGGTAAATTTACTTTCAATCCTGGTTTTTCTTTACACCAATATAATATTACTAACGAGCAATTTGATGTGCCTTTTAAGCTTAATTTTTCTCGATGGTTACCTGATATGTTTGCTCGTTGGGATTTAAAAAAATCCGAAAATTTGACCTATAACTTCAATATGCGAAACGGCTTTAATGATATTAATGCCCTGGTAGATGGATATATTTTCACTAATTTTAACAGTCTTACACGTGGAAATTCACAATTAGAAAATTCGCTTATTACTAGTCATCGATTGAATTATACAAAATACAACTTGTATAATTACACTACTATTTTTGCAAATTTGGCTTACACTACGACCAAAAATCCAGTGGTAAACGGGATATCGTATCAAAGTATCTATTCTATATCAGATCGGTTGAATTTAGATGCTGAGAATGAAAGTTTGAATGGAACTGTATTTTACTCGAAAAGTTTTCAGAAGTATTATAAAGTAACGGGAGGAATCACTGCAAGTTGGAACAAGAATTTTGTATTGAACAGAAGAGTGGTAAACGACGTTACGCAGGAGTTTATTCAAGGAATTGAAAATGTAAATAACGGATACAATGTGGCTTTTGCGACACAATTTAAGAAATATCCCAACCTAGATTTAGGCTACCGAGTTAATTTTTCTGAACAAGCAGCCAATCGATTCACAACTCAAACCCCTACCATAAAAATTAATTATTACTTCTTGAATGGGCTAAATATCAATTGGGATTATGCCTATAACCGTTTTAAAAATGAAACCAGTGGTACCGCAAATGATTTTAAAATCATGTCGGCTAGTGTAAATTACATTAAAAAGGATGCTAAATTCGAATATCGAATTCAAGCAAATAACTTATTGGATACGAGGTCGAGACTAAACAACTCTTTTAGTGTGAATGGCTTTAATGCTAATGAAAACATTATTCTGCCACGGTTTGTAACCTTTATTTTAAAATACAATATTTAAAAAGTTAAATCTTTATTGTAAAATAATACAAAATCAAAAACCCTAACAAATTTAATTTCGTCAGGGTTTTTTTGTTTTTGTGAATTTTGTGCCTACTTTGTGTACTTCGTGGTTAAACTTTAAATACCAAAAGCTGCTTTTACTTTATCTATAAAGTCTAATTTCTCCCAAGTAAATAACTCTACAGTTACTGTTTTTGGAGCTCCATTTGGCAATTGGAAAGTTTTAGTAACCGTTTGCGGAGTTCTTCCCATATGACCATATGCAGCCGTTTCACTATAAATTGGATTTCTCAATTTCAAACGTTGTTCTATAAAGTACGGACGCATATCAAAAACATTCTCTACTACTTTACTGATTTCTCCATCGGTCAAACTCACTTTTGAAGTGCCATAAGTAACCACATTAATAGAAGTTGGTTTTGCCACTCCAATAGCATACGAAACTTGTACTAATACTTCGTCACACAAACCAGCTGCCACTAAGTTTTTCGCAATGTGACGCGTAGCGTACGCCGCCGAACGATCTACTTTTGATGGGTCTTTTCCCGAAAAAGCACCACCACCGTGAGCACCTTTTCCACCATAGGTATCAACAATAATTTTTCTACCTGTTAAGCCTGTATCTCCGTGTGGTCCACCAATAACGAATTTCCCAGTGGGGTTAATATGATACGTAATATTATCATTAAACAGATGAGCGTACTGTGGGTATTTTGTCTTAATTCTCGGAATCAAAATCGAAATCAAATCACTCTTAATTTTTGCCAACATTTCTGCTTCCGGAGCGAAATCGTCATGTTGTGTAGAAATTACAATCGCATCAATTCGAACCGGTTTGTTCTCATCAGAATACTCTAAAGTAACTTGCGATTTAGCATCCGGGCGAAGGTATTTGATTTCATTATTTTCTCTTCTTAAATTAGCCAATTCAATTAACAAAGCGTGAGACAAGTCCAAAGCCAATGGCATATAATTTTCCGTTTCATTCGTTGCATAACCAAACATCATTCCTTGGTCACCTGCACCTTGATCTTCTTTACTAGCTCTATCAACTCCTTGATTGATGTCGGCTGATTGTTCGTGAATGGCCGAGAGAATACCACAAGAATCAGCATCAAACATATATTCGCTTTTTGTATAACCAATTTTTCTAATTACTTCTCTCGCGATTTGTTGCACATCAAGATAAGTGCTCGATTTTACTTCACCCGCCAAAATAACCTGACCGGTAGTAACTAAAGTTTCACAGGCCACTTTCGACTCGGGATCAAAAGCTAAGAAATTATCAATTAAAGCATCTGAAATTTGATCTGCCACTTTGTCTGGATGTCCTTCACTCACCGATTCTGACGTAAATAAATAAGCCATAATTATATAAATTTAAAATTAAGCGAGGAAAAAAATTGCTGAAAATACTAAAGAAGAGTTGCTGCTTTAGCATTTTTTTAACGAGGTTGCAATCAGTTCAAATTTATCCTCTAATATTAGACTGCAAATGTATGAAACCATTTTGAATTGTAAATTAATCTTAACTTTTTTTTGGTGTTAAAAAGTAGAATGACGCTTTTTGTAGAGTCTAAAATAATCAGTACTAATGAAATGAGGTCTTTTTTCATTTTTTTTAAAAAACCCATTCAATTTAAAATTTGGTGGTTACAAAAAATAGTAGTTAATTTGCATTTTATGTTCACAACTATATTGAAATGTTATAAAGAAAGCTCGAGGGAATAGACCCTATGAAAGCTTAGCAACCTACGCCACAATCGAAAGGTGCTACATTCTATCCCGACACATCGGGAAAAGATAACAACAAGAATTCTTCGAGTGTACTTCTAGCTTTCTTTCTAATATTTCCAAACACAAATCAAAAAATCGTTAAAGATTTGAATATTGGAAAATAAACCAACTATAATTACATTACAAAATTTCACCACCGAAAGTGGCGTGCTTGTTACTGCTATAAACTTAAGTTATCAAGTTTTTGGTTTAGTTTTAAATACGGCACCCATCGTTTTAGTGAATCACGCCTTGACCGGAAACTCGCAAGTAGTTGGCTCGACTGGTTGGTGGAATAATCTTATCGGCGATACCAAAACAATCGACACAAACAAATACACTATTTTAGCTTTTAACGTTCCAGGAAATGGTTACGATAAAACGTATATCAATAATTATTTAGATTTTACAGCACGAGATATTGCCAGACTTTTTCTCGAAGGGCTCCGGGAATTACAAATAAAAGAATTATTTGCCCTCATCGGAGGTTCCGTTGGCGGGGGAATAGCGTGGGAAATGGTCGCTTATGAACCTAAATTGGCTCATAATTTTTTCCCAATTGCATCCGATTGGAAATCGACAGATTGGTTGATTGCTAATTGTTATTTGCAAGAAAAAATTCTTTGCAATTCGTCAAAACCTATCGAAGACGCTCGTATTCACGCTATGTTGTGTTACCGCACTCCAGAGTCTTTCAAAGAAAAATTCCACAGGACTTCAACCGATTCAACCGATTCCTTTCAGGTTGAAAGTTGGCTCAATCATCACGGCGAAAAATTGCAAAAACGGTTCCAGCTTTCAGCTTATAAAATGATGAATCAGTTGCTTAAAACCATTGATATTACTCGCGGAAGAAGCTCTTTCGAAAGTATAATTTCCGAAGTGGAAGCCAATATATATATTATCGGAATCAATTCGGATTTGTTTTTTACGGCGAATGAAAATAGGGAAACCTACCACCAAATCAAAAAATTTAAGCACAACGTTTTTTATAGCGAAATCGACTCGCAACACGGACACGATGCTTTTTTAATGGAATATGATCAATTAAACAATTTACTAGATGTCGTTTTTAAAAATAAGAAGAACAAAATGAAAATATTGAAATTTGGCGGAAAATCATTGGCCAACGGCGAAGGAATAAATAAAGTTTTAGATATTATTATCGATAAAAAAAGTAAAAATGAAAATATTGCCGTTGTAATTTCAGCAAGAGGCAATGCAACGGATGAATTAGAAGATATTTTGACTATTGCTGTTAAAAATGGCAATTACAAACCCTTGTTAGAAAGTTTCAAAAGCTATCAACAGGACAATTATAAAGTCGATTTATCCGAAGAATTTGCCGTTTTAGACAAACTTTTCGAAGGGGTAAGCCTGATTGGTGATTATAGCGAAAAAATAAAAGACCAAGTATTGGCACAAGGTGAATTACTTTCGGCTAAATTGATCACCGCAGTCCTTCACGAGAAAGGTATTGCCGCTCGTTTTACAGACACAAGAGCATTAATAAAAACCGACTCTCATTTTGGCGACGCTCAACCATTGGAACAAGTTTCTAAAAAAAATGTAGTCGATTATTTCAAACAAAATAGCGATACCGTAAATATTATTACTGGTTTTATTGGTTCCAATAACAATAATGACACCACAACTTTAGGTAGAAATGGCAGTAATTATTCGGCTTCACTAATTGCTAATTATCTCGATGCTGAGGAATTGCAAAATTATACGCACGTTGACGGACTGTATACGGCAAACCCGGAATTAGTTCCTGATGCCAAGAAAATTGATCGTTTATCTTTTAACGAAGCGAATGAAATAGCTAATTTTGGAGCCACAATTTTGCACGCCAAAACGATAATTCCTTTATTGGAAAAAAATATTCCGTTGCGAATATTAAACACGTTCAATCACGAAAATCAAGGTACTTTAATCACCTCCAAATCCAATGCAGTTGGAATTAAAACACTTTCGGTTTTAGAAAACGTGTCTTTAATCAACCTCGAAGGCAGAGGTTTGTTAGGAAAAACGGGAGTTGATGCGCGTATTTTTAAAGTGATGGGCGACAATGATATCAGCGTAAGCATCATTTCGCAAGGTTCTTCAGAAAGAGGAATTGGACTTGTAGTAAACGCGAATCAAGCGACAAAAGCAATGATCGAATTGGAGAAGGAATTCGAAAATGATTTCTATTCGAAGGACGTCAATAAAATCTCGATTACCGATGATGTTTCGGTGATTTCGATTATCGGTCAAGATTTGAGCACTTTCCACAAACCCTATACGGCTTTGATTAAAAATAAAGTAGTTCCTATTCTTTTTAACAATACAGTTACCGGCAAAAACGTGAGTTTGGTAGTTAAAAAATCACAACTAAATAAGGCCTTAAATGTTATTCACGGGGAGATTTTTGGAGTTTCGAAGAAAATTAATATTGCTATTTTTGGTCACGGATTGGTGGGCGGAACTTTGATAAATCAAATTTTAGAATCGGCTGCTGCTATTGAAAAACGAAAAGACATCAAGTTGAATGTTTTTGCCATTGCGAATTCTAAAAATTTGCTTTTGAACAAAAACGGAGTTTCTCCAAACTGGAAAAACGAGATTCAAACCAACGGTTTCTCCTATACAGTTGATGATGTTATCGCTTTCGCCAATGAAAATAATTTAGAGAATTTAATTGCCATAGACAACACGGCAAGTGCTACTTTTGTGCAAAATTACGTGACATTGGCCGAAAATAGTTTCGATTTGATTTCTTCCAACAAAGTGGCAAACACCTTGAGTTATAAATTTTATAAAGACTTGAGAAAAGTATTGGCGGAAAACCAAAAAAATTATTTGTATGAAACCAATGTTGGCGCAGGATTACCATTGATTGACACCATAAAATTATTGCATCTTTCCGGTGAAAACATTACTAAAATAAAAGGAGTTTTCTCTGGAACTTTGAGTTATTTATTTAATAATTTCTCGGCAAAAGATGTTCCCTTTAGCGAAATTCTAAAAGAAGCCATCGACAACGGCTACACCGAACCCGATCCAAGAGAAGATTTATGTGGGAATGATGTTGGTAGAAAATTACTAATTTTGGCGAGAGAATTAGACCTGCAAAACGAATTCGAGGAAATCAACATTCAAAACCTGATTCCAGAACATTTGCGTGAAGGAAGTGTTACGGATTTCTTGAATAAATTAAAGGAATTTGACCCCATTTATGCAAAAATAAAAGCAGACCAAGAAGCCAATCATGTATTGAGATATATAGGCGAATTGTCTGGTGATTTACAAAATGACAAAGGAAATCTCGAAGTTAAATTAGTTTCCGTACCTTCGGATACTGCTTTGGGCGGATTAAAAGGTTCGGATTCATTCTTCGAAATATACACAGAATCTTATGGAGACCGACCAATTGTGATTCAAGGAGCAGGAGCAGGATCGGCAGTGACAGCGAGAGGCGTTTTTGGTGATTTATTGCGATTGTCCGATAAAGGGTAAAGCCCCCTAACCCCCGAAGGGGGAATAGAAAAAATATAAACATAAAATAGACTAACCTCCAGTCTTAGCTCCCTCCCCTATGGGGAGGGTTGGGGAGGGGCTAATATGAAAGTAACATTAGAAAGGGTAAACGAAAACTTCCACTTCGAATTGAAAAATGATCGTGGACATATTGTAAATGTAGATGCCAGACCTGATTTTGGAGGTAATAATTTAGGCGCAAGCCCAATGGAATTGCTACTAATGGGGGTTGCAGGTTGCAGCGGAATTGATATGATTTCAATTTTAAAAAAGCAGCGTCAAGAGATTACCTCTTTCAAAGCAGATGTAGAAGGCATAAGAGAAGAAGTAGGCGATGCCAAACCTTTTAAAGAGATTCACGTAGTTTTTTACTTGGAAGGAAACATCAAAGAAAATAAAGCGTTGACCGCTGCACAATTATCATTCGAAAAATATTGCTCGGTTGCCAAGACAGTGGAACCAACAGCAACAATACATTATAAAGTAGTTTTGAATGGAAGCCCAGTATTCAGGCCCCTGACCCCCAAAGGGGGAATTAGCAACTGATAGCTGGAGAATTTAAGCAAATTAATAACACTAAATCAAACCCCATTACAATTCCCCCTCCGGGGTTAGGGGGCTTATTATGGAAAACAACAATTTTGGTTTCGAAACCAATGCCATACGCAATCAATTAGAGCGCACGCAATATTTAGAACACTCTGTGCCTTTATACTTAACTTCTAGTTTTGTATTTGAAGATGCTGAGGATATGCGCGCTTCCTTTGCCGAAGAGAAAGATCGAAATATTTATAGCCGGTATAGCAATCCGAATACCAACGAATTTGTGGATAAAGTGTGCCAAATGGAAGGCGCAGCAGCTGGTTTTGCTTTTGCATCCGGAATGGCGGCGGTTTATTCTACCTTAGCGGCTTTGTTAAATTCAGGTGATCATATGGTTTCGGCAGGAAGTGTTTTTGGTGCAACCCACTCTTTGTTTATTAATTATTTTCCGAAATGGAATATTGAAACTACGTATTTCGATATTAATAAACCAGAAACCATAGAAAGTTGTATCCAGCCAAACACCAAAATTCTTTTTGCCGAATCTCCAACCAATCCCGCAGTTGATATTATTGATTTAGAATTGCTAGGAACGATTGCCAAAAAACACAATCTGATTTTAATCATCGACAACTGTTTTGCAACGCCCTATTTACAACAACCTATAAAATGGGGAGCCGATTTGGTGATCCATTCTGCGACTAAATTAATGGACGGTCAAGGAAGAGTTTTGGGCGGAATAACTGTTGGTAATGCCGAATTGATCCAGAAAATTTATTTATTTTCGCGATTGACAGGGCCGTCTTTATCACCGTTTAATGCTTGGGTATTGTCAAAAAGTTTGGAGACTTTGGCCATTCGTTTGGACAGACATTGTGAGAATGCATTAAAAGTAGCCCAGTTTTTAGAGCAACATCCGAATGTGAATTTAGTAAAATATCCGTTCTTGAAATCACATCCTCAATATGAAATTGCCAAAAAGCAAATGAAATTGGGTGGTAACATCGTCGCTTTTGAAATTAAAGGAGGTCTTGAAGCGGGTAGAAACTTTTTAGATAAAATAAAATTATGCTCGTTGTCACCCAATTTAGGCGATACTAGAACGATTGTAACGCATCCAGCATCCACAACGCATAGCAAATTATCTGTCGAAGAACGTATGTCAGTAAGCATTACCGATGGTTTGGTGCGAGTTTCAGTAGGATTAGAAACCGTGGAAGATGTAATTGGGGATTTAGGGCAGGCGCTGCAATAGATTTGTGATTGATGAGTAACGATTTCAAAGTACAAATTTTCTATTGGATAATAATCGTTAATTTTTATTCGAAAAGTATATTTTTGTTCTCGTTAACAAAAATGCTCATTTCGTAGTTTTTTAAATCAAAAATCGGCAATCGTTAATCTTCAATCTTAAATACATCATGCTCTCAAAAAAAACAAAATACGGAATCAAAGCTTTGACTTTCTTGGCTCGCCAAGAAGATCAAACTCCTGTTGCTATTGCCGAAATTGCAAAAGCAGAACATATTTCGCTAAAATTTTTGGAAAGTATTTTGTTGCTTTTGCGCCATGCTGGTTTTCTAGGAGCCAAGAAAGGTAAAGGCGGTGGTTACTATCTTATTAAAGAACCCAAAGACATTAATATGGCCAAAGTTTATCGCATTCTCGAAGGGCCAATTGCATTGCTACCCTGCGCCAGTCATAACTTTTACGAAAAATGCGACGATTGTAATGATGAACCAACTTGTGCGGTGCGCAAACTCATGATGGAGGTTCGAGACAATACTTTAAAGATTTTGGAAAACAATACGCTTGCCGATATCGCTTTTTAAAAAATTTCGCAAATTCGCAAATTTTAAATGTTTTATTGGGCTTAAAATTTGCAAATTTGCGGTTTACTTTTTTAAAACTCTTAAAATTTGGCAAGGATTAAAACACCAACTTATATCCAACGAAAAATAGCATTACTGCAATCGCATTTCTAAGAAATAAATCGGGAACTTTTCCGCTAAGCATACTGCCTATATAAATTCCAGGAAGCGATCCGAGCAATAACTGTCCTAATAATTCTAAATCCAAATTTCCCATGGAGGCGTGACCAATTCCTGCAACAAGCGTCAAAGGAACCGCGTGGGCAATCTCGGTACCAACTAATTTTGGTGTTGGCAAAAGCGGATACAAGAAAAATAATGTCACTGTTCCTAGAGCGCCAGCTCCAATCGATGTAAGTGTTACGGTAGCCCCAAGCATGACACCAATGGCCACAGTCAGTGCATTCTGAGTATTACTTTCACTATGAAACTTGTCCTTTGCATGTTTTTGTGAAAATAATAAAATTTTATGTTTAAACAAAATAGCAATCGATGTGAAAAGTAGCGCCCAACCTAAACTCTGTTTTATGATTGAATTCACTGCTGTTGTATCCGTTTTTATACTTTCTAAAATCCATAAAGTTAGCAAAGCCGCCGGAACACTGCCTAACGAAAGCCAACCTGTAATTTTCCAATTAATATTCCTTTTTTTGTGATGCACATAAATGCCCCCCATTTTCGTAAATGCTGCATATAATAAATCGGTACCAACTGCTGTTGAAGGAGGAATTCCAAACCATAACAAAATAGGAGTCATTAGCGATCCACCACCAACACCTGTCAAGCCAACGATAAAGCCAACGGTTAAACCCGCAATAACCAATCCGATTTGAAAATCCATTTCGATTTTTTTACAAAAATAACAACAATTTTATAATTATCCTATAGATTTGATAGACTTTAGTTTTTAGGTCGATATTTATTTAAATTATTATTTTGTATTCTGAAAAAAAGTGTTATTTTTGTCAAATAATCTACTTAACCGATAGGGCAATAGATTTGTTATAAAAAAAGCAATGAGTATACCAACAGTTCAAACTTTATTAGATAAAACCAATGGATTTTCTATCAAGGAAACTCTAGCTTTTTTGGTAACCGAATATACTGATAAAGTAGTCTTTTCAACTTCTTTTGGTCAGGAAGACCAAGTGATAACTGCATTAATTGCTACAAACGATTTGCCAATAAGCATTTTCACATTGGATACAGGACGTTTATTTCAAGAAACCTACGATGTTTTTCATAAAACCTTGAAAAAGTATAAAAAAGAAATAAAGGTCTTTTTCCCAGAAGCAGCTGCGATAGAAAAATTATTGGAAGAAAAAGGACCAAATAGTTTCTACGATTCTGTCGAAAACAGGAAAGAATGTTGCTTTATTCGAAAAGTAGCGCCTTTGACCGAAGCGTTGAAAGGAAATAAAATCTGGATTACAGGTTTGCGAGCCGAGCAATCGGAAAATAGGAATGATTTAGCACTTTTTGAATATGATGCGCATTTTAATATTATCAAATACAATCCTTTATTGAAATGGACTTTAAAAGAAGTTGAAGATTATCTAGAAAAAAATAATGTGCCGCAAAACGCATTGCACAAGCAAGGGTTTGTAAGCATTGGTTGCGCGCCATGCACCAGAGCGATTACAGCAGACGAAGACATCAGAGCCGGAAGATGGTCGTGGGAATCAAGTCATAAAGAATGTGGGTTACATAGCCCCCTAGCCCCCGAAGGGGGCATTATTGCAGAGAAAAATTAAATTAGTAACAAATAAATACCCCTACAGTTCCCCCTTTGGGGGATAGGGGGCTGATAGTATGAGTATAATATTAAAAACAAATGCTCTCGAAAGCGAAGCAATTTACATATTTAGAGAAGTAATATCTCAATTTGACAAACCTGTTTTGCTTTTCTCTGGAGGAAAAGATTCTATCACGTTGGTGCGATTGGCACAAAAAGCATTTTTTCCCGCAAAAATTCCCTTTCCGTTGTTGCACGTTGACACTGGACACAATTTTCCAGAAACTATTGAATTTAGAGATAAATTGGTTGCAGAATTAGGTTTGGAGTTAATCGTTAGAAATGTACAAGACGCTATTGACGAAGGAAAAGTGATTGAAGAATCCGGAAGATATTCCAGCCGAAATAGTTTGCAAACAACCACGCTTTTAGATGCCATCGAAGAATTCAAATTTGATGCTTGTATTGGAGGAGCGCGTAGAGATGAAGAAAAAGCAAGAGCCAAAGAACGAATTTTTTCCGTTCGAGATGATTTTGGTCAATGGGACGAAAAAAACCAACGACCAGAATTATTTGATTTATTGAACGGAAAAATTGAAAATGGTCAAAATGTTCGTGTTTTTCCTATTTCGAATTGGACTGAATTAGATGTTTGGAGTTACATCGAACAAGAGCAAATCGAAATTCCTTCCATTTATTTTTCACATAAGCGTAAAACATTCTTGCGTGATGGATTAATTTGGTCACATTCTCCATTTGTTTTTCAAGATGAAGAAGAAGAAAGCGAAGAAAGAATCGTTCGTTTTAGAACGGTTGGCGATATGAGTTGTACTGCCGCGGTTGAATCGTATGCTGCTACAATTGCTGAAGTAGTTGGCGAAATCAGAACTTCCACTATATCAGAAAGAGGTGCAAGAATAGACGATAAACGTTCCGAAGCTGCGATGGAAAAGAGAAAACAACAAGGATATTTTTAGAATTATTTTAAATGTTGAATTTTAAATTTTAAATGGGTGAAAATGACATTAAATTTAAAATAATCAACAGCATTTAAAATTCAAAATTTATAATTTAAAATAACAAAAAACTGATGGAAGTTTTAAAAATAGCAACAGCAGGAAGTGTTGATGACGGGAAAAGTACATTAATCGGAAGATTATTGTACGACACACAGTCATTGACTACAGATAAATTAGAAGCAATTGAAAAAAGCAGCAAGCAAAAAGGATACGATTATCTTGATTTTTCGTTGGCTACCGATGGATTAGTCGCCGAACGCGAACAAGGAATCACTATTGATGTTGCGCATATTTATTTTTCGACTGCCAAGAAAAGTTACATCATTGCCGACACGCCCGGTCACGTTGAATATACTAGGAATATGGTTACAGGAGCATCGACTTCGCAAGTTTCCATCATTTTGATAGACGCACGAAAAGGCGTTATTGAGCAAACGTACCGTCACTTTTTCATCAATAATTTATTGCGTGTCAAAGAAGTGATTGTTGCAGTAAACAAAATGGATTTAGTGGATTATTCAGAGGAAGTGTACAATAAAATCAAAACGGATTTTCAAGCATTGAATGCTAAAAGCACTTTCAAAGAACAAAACGTGAGCTACATTCCGTTGAGTGCTTTGACGGGTGACAATGTGGTAAATTCTGTAGGCGCTATGCCTTGGTACACGGGACAAACTATTCTACAGCATTTGGAGGCCTTGGAACCCACAGATGTATATGAAAAAGGCAAAGCACGTTTCCCAGTTCAAACGGTAATTCGACCAAAAACAGAACAATACCATGATTTTAGAGGATATGCTGGGAAATTATATGGAAATTCTATTAAAGTTGGTGATGCGGTTACCGTGCTTCCTTCTTTGACAGAATCTAAAGTAACTAACATCCACTTTTTTGACCAACAATTTGATGAAGCCACTGCGGGTTCTTCAATAACCATCGAATTAGAAAATGATATCAATGTGACTAGAGGCGATATGATTGTAAAATCAAACGAATTGCCGAAAGTCGAAAAAGACATCAACACCACAGTTTGTTGGATGGACAGTAAAAAATTAGTTCTAGGAGCAAAATATTTTGTGCAACATAACACCAACAGAGTTTTGGCTAAAATCGACAGCGTAAAAAATGTTATTGCAACTGATTTTTCAGGATCTAAAGAAGCGTCGCAATTAGCCATAAACGAAATTGGTGAAGTGAATATTAAATTGAGCAAAGCCATTTATTTTGACGCTTATAATGACAATAAATCAAATGGAGCTTTTATATTAATAGATGCGGCGACAAACACGACGGCGGGGGTAGGATTTATTAGGTAAGCCCCCTAGCCCCCAAAGGGGGGAATTAATACAAAATATTATGAAAACAAATTATTAATTAAATACTAAACTCAGCTCTCTCCCCTTTGGGGAGGGCTGGGGAGGGGCTTATGGAAAGTTTTAGAACAGAAATTGAAAATCCGATTGTCCAAAAAGACATTATCGATTTAGAAAGAAAAATTGCTTTATTCCGCGACGGAAAAATTGACGACGAACGCTTTCGAAGTCTTCGTTTGGCCAGAGGAGTTTATGGTCAGCGTCAGGAAGGCGTTCAAATGATTCGCATCAAATTGCCTTTCGGAAAAGTAAGTGGCGAACAATTGCACCGAATTTGTATCGTATCAGATGAATATTCTACGGGTCGTTTGCATATTACAACGCGTCAGGATATCCAAATTCACTACGTAAGTTTAGATAGAACTCCGCAACTTTGGGCTGAATTAGAAAAAGATGATGTGACCCTTCGTGAGGCCTGCGGCAATACAGTCCGAAATATCACTGCCAGTGAAAACGCAGGAATCGACATCGATGAGCCTTTTGATGTATCACCTTATGCGCACGCTTTGTTTGAGTTTTTATTGCGAAATCCTGTCAACCAGGAAATGGGTAGAAAAGTAAAGATTTCCTTTTCTTCGTCCGATAAAGATACAGCTTTGAGTTATTTGCACGATTTGGGATTTATTCCAAAAATTGTAAATGGCGAAAAAGGATTCAAAGTAATGCTTGGTGGGGGATTAGGTTCGCAGCCGCACCACGCCGAATTGCTTTCTGAATTTGTTCCAGCAAACCAAATTATTCCAACAACCGAAGGAGTATTGCGAATTTTTGACCGCTTTGGCGAAAGGGCCAAACGTTTGAAAGCACGAATGAAATTCTTAATCAAAGATATAGGTAGAGACGAGTTCTTGCGATTAGTCGAAGAAGAGAAAAAAGCGCTATCGTATCCAACGGTTGAAATAGACACTACTGCTTTTGAAAGCCCAATTCCTGAGCCTTTATTGGCAGCGCCAAATGTAGAAATAGAAGATAGTGCCGCTTTCGAAGCTTGGAAAAAATCGAATGTGATTCAACAAAAACAAGCCGGATATGTAGCCATTGGAATCAAAGTGGCATTAGGCGATTTTTATACGGATAAAGCGAGATTATTAGCAGATTTAATCAAAAATTATGCTGCCAATGAATTGCGTTTTTCATTAAGACAAAACATTCTGATTCGTCACGTTAAGGAAGAAAATTTGCCTTTTTTCTATCTAGAATTGGCCAAATTAGATTTTGTAACCTTAGGATACGACAGCACTGCTGATATCACAGCTTGTCCTGGAACCGACACTTGTAATCTAGGAATTGCGAGCAGCACTGGTATTGCAACAGAACTAGAACGTGTATTAGCAACAGAATATCCACAATACAGCAACAATCAAGGAATCACCATTAAAATCAGTGGTTGTATGAACGCTTGTGGACAACACAATATGGCTGAAATTGGTTTTCAAGGCATGTCCATCAACGCAGGAAAATTAGTGGCTCCAGCATTACAAGTTTTACTTGGTGGAGGAAATTTAGGAAATGGCCAAGGTCGTTTTTCTGATAAAGTGATCAAGATTCCAAGTCGCCGTGGACCAGAAGCGTTGCGTTTTCTTTTAAATGATTTTGAAGCTAATGCCAACGGATTATCTTTCTTGGGGTATTATGATGCCAAGGGCGAAAATTATTTCTTCGAATTATTAAAACCACTTGCTAATATTACGAATCTTACCGAAGCTGATTTTGTAGATTGGGGAAATGCCGACAACTATGTAAAAGCAATTGGAGTAGGAGAATGCGCTGGTGTTGTCATTGACTTAGTGGCTACTTTGATTTTTGAAGCCAAAGACAAATTAACTTTTGCACAAGAAGCTTTTGATGATAAAAAATGGTCAGATGCTATTTATTTAGCCTACGCTGGTTTTGTCAATGGTGCCAAAGCATTGTTGCTCGCCGAAAATCAAAAAACAAATCACCACGCTGGAATCATTGATTTATTTGATACTGTTTTTATCGAAACTAACAAAATCGAGCTATATTCTACTTTCAGAGACTTGGTATATCAAATCAATCAAAACGAACCCTCTGAAGAATTTGCAAAAAATTACATTCAAGAAGCAACTGAGTTTTTCGAAAAATTAGAAAATTATAGAGCTAAAGATATCGCAAATGCATAATAAAACACAACCCAAAGTAACTTTAGTAGGCGCAGGACCTGGCGACCCAGACTTGCTTACGCTCAAAGGCGTAAAAGCACTTGCTGAAGCGAACGTGGTGTTGTATGATGCATTGGCAAATGAAGCAATAATGAATCATGCACCTAAATCTGCAATTCGAATATTTGTTGGGAAAAGAAAAGGCTGTCACAGTTATTCTCAAGACCAAATCAACCAGTTAATCGTTGACAATGCATTAACATATGGCAATGTAGTGCGATTAAAAGGGGGCGACCCATTCATCTTTGGTCGTGGTGGCGAAGAAATCGAGTTTGTAGAAAGTTTTGGAATCCCTACCTTTGTGGTTCCCGGAATTTCCTCGGCGATTGCCGTTCCTGCAAATCAAGGAATTTCATTGACAAAAAGAGGAATTTCCGAAAGTTTTTGGGTAATCACCGGAACAACTTCAGAAAGGTATTTATCTGCTGATGTTGCCCTTGCGGCAAAGTCATCGGCAACGGTAGTGATTTTGATGGGAATGAGTAAACTTTCGCAAATTGTTGCTGCATTTCAAAAAGAATCTAAGGGGGAAACGCCCATTGCGATTATTCAAAACGGAACTTTGTCTAATGAGAAAATCGGCATTGGAACCATAAATTCCATTCAAGAAGTAGTTGCAAAAAATAAATTAAGCAATCCAGCAATAATTGTCATTGGTGAAGTAGTTAGAGAACGAAACAACTTGAAAGGATTTTACAAAGAATTTGCATCAAACAAAGTCTACGCAAGAGAATAATGGAAAGAAATGAATTATACCCCATTTTCCTAAAACTACACAACCTCAATGTTCTCATTGTTGGCGGAGGAAATGTAGGTTTAGAAAAATTGTCGTTTATGCTCAAATCCAGTCCCAATGCGAATGTTGAGGTGGTTGCCCCAAAGTTTCTCCCAGAATTAGAAGCCTTAGCGCAAAAACATCCGTCGGTATCACTGACGTACAAAAAATTCAATCGCTGGATGCTTCGCAAACGTCATATGGTCATTGCTTGCACAGATGATTTAAAAGTCAATAAAAGAGTGTACGATTTGTGTCGAAAAAAACACCTGATTTGCAATATTGCTGATACACCTCCCTTATGTGATTATTATTTGGGCGGAATTGTGACGAAAGGCAACGTGAAAATTGCTATTTCCACTAACGGGAAATCACCCACAACAGCCAAAAGATTACGCGAGTTTTTCGAAGAAGTGATTCCAGCCGATATAAACGAGATGGTAAAGAACCTAAACGAATATCGCAAAACTCTAAAAGGAGATTTCGAAGAAAAAGTTCAAAAGATGAATGAAATTACAGAAGCATTAAAGAATAGAAGTTAGAAGTGGGAAGTTAGAAGTACAAACAAATAAAAACACCAATTATTAAGTTAGATGCAAGCTTATGACGACAGAAAGACATATAAAATTTGGACGACAAACAGCATTGATTTCATTTTTGCTTGCGACGTTTGTTTTTGGGCTTTATTATTTGACATCGTCAGAAATTTTACTTTTGACAGGGTATTGTTTTAGCATTTTTATAGGGCTATTTAACCTTGGACTTATTTTAACAATTATCTTTAAAGCTATTTATGACAAAGACAACAGGAAGAAACTAATTACAGTAAGTGGACTTATGTTGCTTAACGTACCAGTTATGGTTTTGTATTGTTGGTTTTGTATTGTCCTTTTAGACACAATGAGAATTACATTAACAAATCCGACAAAATCAACTTTGACGGATATAAATATAATTGGTTGCGAACCAGAGCATATTTTCGAATTAAGTCCAGGAGAAAGTAAATTAGTTTGGGTAACGATAAATGGTGACTGTTCTATTGATATGGACTATATACTTGACGGAAAACGAAAAAAAGAAATGGTATTTGGATATGCAACCGGACTTATGGGACAAAAAATAACTCACATTATTGGAAAACAAGAAGATGGAAATTTTACACAAAATTGAAAATCTTAATAAAATAGAAACAACTCTTTGTCCAAAGAAGTAGGTTGCGGACAGAAAAAATTAAATAAATTATTAACTAAATATTTACCTGTAATTCCCCCTTTGGGGGTTAGGGGGCTAAGATGATTAAAACAGACATACTTATAATAGGCGCAGGACCAACAGGTTTATTTACAGTTTTCGAAGCAGGATTATTAAAATTGAAATGCCATATTTTAGATGCCTTGCCACAAGCGGGTGGTCAACTATCAGAATTATATCCCAAAAAACCGATTTATGATATTCCTGGATTTCCAGAAGTATTGGCGGGAGATTTGGTCGATAATCTGATGGAGCAGAGTAAGCAATTTGAACCTGGATTTACACTTGGTGAACGCGCAGAAACGATAGAAAAGCAAGAAGACGGAAGTTTTATTGTAACGTCTAATAAAGGAAAAAAATTCCATGCTCCAGTTGTAGCTATTGCTGGCGGTTTAGGAAGTTTCGAACCAAGAAAACCATTAATAGAAGATATCGAATTCTATGAAGACAAAGGAGTAAAGTACTTTATTAAAAATCCCGAAAAATTCAGAAACAAAAGAGTGGTGATTTCTGGAGGCGGAGATTCTGCATTGGATTGGAGTATTTTCTTGTCTAACGTAGCTTCAGAGGTAACTTTGATTCACCGTAGAAATGAATTCCGTGGCGCTTTAGATTCGGTAGAAAAAGTACAAGAATTAAAAAATTCCGGAAAAATCAAAATGATCACTCCAGGCGAAGTAGTAGGTTTGAACGGCGCCGAACATTTAGAATCTGTCGATGTTGATATCGATGGCGCACATCGAAATATTCCAACGGATTATTTCATCCCACTTTTTGGGCTTACACCAAAATTAGGACCTATCGGAGCGTGGGGATTGGAAATCGAAAAAAACGCCATCAAAGTAAATAATGCTTTAGATTATCAAACTAACATTCCGGGAATCTTTGCTATTGGGGATGTAAATACCTATCCTGGGAAATTAAAATTGATACTTTGTGGTTTCCATGAAGCTACGATGATGTGTCAAGCAGCATATCAAATTATCAATCCAGGCAAAAAATATGTGATGAAATATACTACGGTTTCAGGTGTAGATGGATTTGATGGAACTCGTAAAGAAGCGCCAAAAGCAGTGGTAAAAGCGATAACCTAAAAAAAATGTTGCTGCGATAAACCCGCAACATCCCTATAAATTATTATGTATGTTACAAGATGTCACCCTAAAAATCACCGATAGAGAAGGAATAATTCACATTGTTCAAGCGCCTACCGATATGAACATGAATATTATGGAACTCGTAAGAGCCTATGAATTAGCTCCCGAAGGGACTATCGGAACTTGCGGTGGGATGGCAATGTGTGCCTCCTGTCAATGTTATGTGTTGAACCAAGTGACTTTGCCGGAAAGAAATGACGATGAAGAAGCCATGCTTTCCGAAGCTTTTTATGTAAAAGACAACAGCCGATTGGGTTGCCAAATTTATATCACAAACGCTTTAGAAGGATTAGAAATTGCGCTCGCACCAGAATCTTAAAGAGCGCAAATCTTTTTTAAATGGACCTATCTTTAATATACTGCTTGGTGTTAAGTCAAGTTTTACTTTTAATCAAGATTAGAAATTATTTTATATTATAGTTTTTAGTATTACATTTGCAGCGTTCCTATATTTATTGATTGTTATCACGAAAGGCGGAGGGAAAGACCCAATGAAACCTTAGCAACCCTTTATTCTTAAAGAAGGTGCTACATTCTGCTCGCTGCGGCGATAAAGATAACTGCGAGAAATCCTCTCCCATTTTACGATAACATTTATAATTTTTGAAACAGCGGTTTTTTTTGGAGCTGTTTCCTGCTATTCGCTTTATCCACGCCCAAAAGCGTGGGATATCGCTGCTATCAGGGCTAGTCAGAAATACAACGAACGTTTATAATTTAAAAACACAAAATGCCAAACATTCAACAAGAAATCAAAAAACGAATTCTCGTACTCGATGGAGCGATGGGAACAATGTTGCAACGCTATAATTTTTCCGAAGAAGATTTCCGAGGCGAACAGTTCAAAGATTTTCCACATTCGCTCAAAGGCAACAACGATTTATTGTCCTTGACACAACCAAACGCCATCAAAGAAGTGCACGCCGCTTATTTTGAAGCCGGAGCCGATATCGTGGAAACCAATACGTTCTCAGGAACCACAATCGGAATGGCCGATTATCACCTCGAGGAATATGTTTACGAATTAAACTTTCAATCGGCAAAAATTGCCCGTGAAGTAGCTGATGAATACACAGCCAAAAACCCAGACAAACCTCGCTTTGTTGCCGGTTCTATTGGGCCAACAAATAGAACGGCAAGTATGTCGCCAGACGTGAACGATCCAGGTTACCGTGCCGTAACCTTTGATGATTTGCGCATTGCTTACAAACAACAAGTAGAAGCTTTATTGGATGGTGGTGTTGATTTGCTTTTGGTAGAAACTATTTTTGATACGTTAAATGCCAAAGCGGCACTTTTCGCCATTGAAGAAGTCAAAGAAGAACGCCATATTGATATTCCAATAATGGTTTCAGGAACCATTACTGATGCTTCTGGAAGGACGCTTTCAGGACAAACGGTAGAAGCCTTTTTGGTTTCGGTTTCGCATATTCCCTTGTTGAGCGTAGGATTCAATTGTGCTTTAGGAGCCGATCTGTTAAAACCCTATTTGCAAACTTTGTCGCACAATACATCGTTCAATGTTTCGGCGCATCCTAATGCAGGATTACCAAACGCCTTTGGAGAATACGATGAAACACCAGAGCAAATGCAAGTTTTTATCAAAGAATATTTGGACGATAATTTAATAAACATCATAGGCGGTTGTTGCGGAACAACCCCAGCACACATCAAGTTGATTGCCGATATCGCCAAGGATTATAAACCGAGGGTTTCGACGGCGGTGATGTAGTTTAATATTAGGATATAAATTTTTGTTTTCGGGTTTTAATGATTCTAAAATATTTTTTAAGATGGAAAAAATCAAAAAAAGGGTAATAAGTTTTATAGGAATTTCAATGTTGTTTTTTGTTTTTATGCCTAGCTCAATAAATGCTCAAATATTAAATAAAAACAGTAGCGTATCTTATTTTAAATATAAGAAAATTGGAGAGGAAGAAGTAATAGATCCTCAGTTGAAAACCAGGGATTCAATTGAAATTTATAAAAAACTTAATGCCGAAAAAATTATATCTATTATCAAAGCTGGTGGAGAAATATGGTCGAAACCTTTTGGAATTGTTTTATATAGATTACAAGAGGCGAAAGAGATAATAATTTTAAATTACAAAAATGATTACTTTGAAATAAAAACAGATTTATTTCAAGGTTATGTCCAAAAAGATTTTATTCAAACTACAGTTGAGGTTCTTAAATTGCAACAGGTAAAAGAAGAAGAAAGTTTAAAGAGAGCAAAAGAAGAAGTTAAGAAGCAACAGCAGATTGAAGAAAGTATAGAAAAAGAGAGATTAACAAATTTGGCAATAGAAGAGAAAAAAGCCAAAGAAAACAATGCATTAATTGAAAAAAAGAATATTGCAAAATATGGAATAAAATTATATTCTAAGTTAAAAAACGGATATGTTTGGCTTGGAATGACAAAAGATATGGCTATAATTTCTTTAGGTAATCCTCAAGAAGTAAATAGAAGTACAGGTGTTTGGGGAGTTCACGAGCAATGGGTTTATAACACTAGTTATTATTATTTTGAAAATGGTATAATGACTTCTTATCAAGATTAAGTTATTCCCCAGCTAGCGCGAGCTTCTAGCTCGTGACCACAAACAAAGGCAGGAAAAAATATTAAATAATAGAATAGGCACGAGCGTGACGCTCGCCTTAGCAACATAAGAGTTTCTTAGGAACGATACATTTTGTAGCAATGGAATTTATTCTGTTGAAAAAATTTTTATTCCGTTGTTGTAATTAGGGATAAACAAAAAGCATAAATCTGTAAGGTTTCAAAAACCTTGCAGGATTAAAAAATAAAAAAATGTCAAAAGCAGAAAAGAGAAGAAACCTAGTTTTATCGGGATTAGAACCCTTAATCATTACGCCTGAAAGCGTTTTTGTTAACATTGGGGAACGTACGAACGTAACCGGTTCTAGAAAATTTCTTCGATTAATCAAGGAAGAAAAATACGACGAAGCATTGAGTATTGCCAAAGAACAGGTAGAAGGTGGCGCGCAAATCATCGATATTAATATGGATGAGGGAATGCTGGATGGCGAATATGCGATGACAAAATTCCTGAATTTAATTGCTGCCGAACCCGATATTTCTCGAGTGCCTATTATGATTGATAGCTCAAAATGGGATATTATCGAAGCGGGTTTGAAAGTGGTGCAAGGAAAATGCGTCGTAAACTCGATTTCGTTGAAAGAAGGCGAGGAACAATTTATCCATCACTCCAAATTAATCAAACGCTATGGAGCGGCAGTAATTGTTATGGCTTTTGACGAAGTAGGTCAAGCCGATAATTACGAACGTAGAATAGAAATTTGCCAACGTTCTTATGATATTTTAGTCAATAAAGTAAACTTTCCTCCACAGGATATTATTTTCGATTTGAATATTTTTCCAGTGGCCACCGGAATGGAAGAACACCGCCTGAATGCTTTGGATTTCTTTAGAGGAACCAAATGGGTTCGAGAAAATTTGCCACACGCGCACATTAGCGGTGGGGTGAGCAACGTTTCGTTTTCATTTAGAGGAAACGATACGGTTCGGGAAGCGATGCACTCGGTTTTCTTGTACCATGCCATCAAAAACGGAATGACGATGGGGATTGTAAACCCGGAAATGCTTTCCATTTACGATGAAATTCCAAAAGATTTATTAGAGCACGTTGAAGATGTGATTTTGGACAGACGCGATGATGCTACAGAACGCTTGTTGGATTTTGCCGAAAATGTAAAGGGCGATCTAAAAAGCAATGATAAAGCGGTTCAAGAGTGGCGCTCAGGAACCATTCAAGAACGGATCACACATTCCTTAGTAAAAGGAGTCGATGAATTTATAGAGATTGATGTTGAAGAGGCGAGACTTGAAGCCACAAAACCAATTGAAGTTATCGAAATCAACCTGATGACAGGGATGAATGTGGTAGGGGATTTATTCGGTTCTGGAAAAATGTTTTTGCCACAAGTGGTGAAATCGGCACGAGTTATGAAAAAAGCTGTTGCATACCTGCTTCCATTTATCAGCCCCCCAACCCCCAAAGGGGGAGTGAAAACTACCCAATATTGGGAAACGGCTAATCCGATGTCTTATGGTTTGCTTAAAGAATATGCCAAAAGTATGCGAAATAGACCAACCGAAGCTGAAAAAATGCTTTGGAATGTTTTGAGCGGTAAAGGATTGGATGGATATAAGTTTAGAAGACAACATATCATCGGGGAATACATTGGCGACTTTGTGTGTTTAAAGAAAAATTTAATAGTTGAAGTGGATGGCTCAATTCACCAATTACCTGAAAAGATAATTAGTGATGCTGAACGAACAAAATGGTTGTTAGCTGAGGGATTTCAATTGATACGTGTAACTAATAACCAAGTTTTATATCATCTTGAGGAAGTAATTGAGCGTATAACCGCAACATTAGCAGCTCCCCCTGTAGGGGCGGGGAGTGCTGCGGCAGGAAAAATTTTGATGGCAACCGTCAAGGGCGATGTTCACGATATTGGAAAAAACATCGTTTCGGTAGTGCTTGCGTGCAATAATTATGAGATTATAGATTTGGGCGTGATGGTACCTCCCGAAAAGATTATCGCTGCAGCGATTGAACACAACGTAGATATTATTGGCTTGAGCGGATTAATCACGCCATCGTTGGACGAAATGGTTTTTCTCGCCAAAGAATTAGATAAACGAGGAATGAAAATTCCGGTAATGATAGGCGGAGCAACGACTTCGCGCGCGCACACAGCCGTGAAAATAGCACCGCAATATAGAGAAACTGTGATTCACGTCAACGATGCTTCAAGGGCGGTAACGGTGGCTGGAAGCTTATTAAATAAGGATAAAAAAATATACACTAGTGGTATTAGAGCTGAATATGACGCGTTTAGAGAAACCTTTTTGAATCGTTCGCGCGATAAAAATTTCGTAACGATTGAGCAAGCGCGTAAAAATAAATTACAATTAGATTGGAAGCATTTTGAACCTGTAAAACCTAAGGTACTTGGACACCAAGTAATCGAGGTGGATTTAGATGTTTTAGTTCCTTATATTGATTGGACACCTTTTTTCAGGACTTGGGAATTGTTTGGCAAATATCCCGCGATTCTTACCGATGAGGTTGTAGGACAAGAAGCAACTTCTGTTTTTGCTGATGCCCAAGCAATGCTGAAAGTGATTTTAAAAGAAAAGAAATTGACTGCCAAAGGAATTTACGGCATTTTCCCTGCCAATACGATCAATGATGATGATATTGAATTAAGCCCCCTAACCCCCGAAGGGGGAACAGCTGCAAGTGTGGTGTTTTTAACTTTAAGGCAGCAAGCTCAAAAAACCAAAGGAGCTCCAAATATTGCTTTAGCTGATTTTATTGCACCAAAAGACAGCGGAAAAGTCGATTATATGGGAGCATTTTGCGTGACAACAGGTTTCGGAGTTGATGAATGGGCAGCTGAATTCGAAAAGGATTTAGACGATTACAATTCCATTATGGTCAAAGCATTGGCAGACCGATTTGCAGAAGCATTCGCCGAATATTTACACGAAAAAATCCGTAAAGAAATTTGGGGCTACGCTTCCGATGAAAATATAAGTGCCGAGGAAATGATTGCCGAAGAGTACAAAGGTATTCGTCCCGCTCCCGGATATCCCGCTTGTCCTGACCATCTCGAAAAACCAACAATCTGGAAATTATTGAATGTGGAACAAGAAATCGGTGTCACCTTGACCGAAAGTATGGCGATGTGGCCCGCTTCATCCGTCTCAGGATATTATTTAGGAAATCCGGAAAGCAAATATTTTGGCCTCGGAAAAATAAAAGAAGACCAAGTTATTGATTACGCAAAAAGAAGAAGTATTTCGACCAATAAAGCCACAAAATGGTTGAGCCCGAATATCGCAGATTAAAGCCCCCTAACCCCCGAAGGGGGAACTCCAATCTTTGTAAATAAAAATGGGAGTTAGGATTGGCAACTTTTTATTAATAAAATATAAAAAAATCTTGAAAAATCATATAATTATTAACCAAGTTGAGCCATGTTTTAGGCTCGACTTTATTTCCCCCTTCGGGGGTTAGGGGGCTATGAAAGTAACACAACATATTGAAGAAGCAAAAGGAGAAACATTATTCTCTTTCGAAATTATCCCGCCGCAAAAAGGGAAAAGTATTCAGGAATTATACGATAATATTGATCCGTTGATGGAGTTCAAACCGCCTTTTATAGACGTGACAACTTCGCGTGAAGAATATATTTATGTGGATAAAGGCAACGGATTATTAGACAAAAGGCTCACTAGAATGCGTCCCGGGACATTAGGAATTTGCGCTTCTATAAAGCATAAATATTCTGTTGATACCGTTCCTCACGTGCTATGTGGAGGTTTTACCAAAGAAGAAACAGAGTACTTACTGGTAGATTGCCACTATCTTGGCATCAATAATGTAATGGCATTACGTGGCGATGCAATGAAAGACGAGCAATCTTTTGTTCCAAAAGACGGGGGTAATCATTTTGCCGTAGACTTGGTGAAACAAATCAACCAATTGAATCAAGGAAAATATTTGCACGACGTAATGCATATTGATAATAAAGCTGATTTTTGTATTGGTGTTTCGGGGTATCCGGAGAAACATTTAGAATCACCTTCGTTACTTTCTGATTTAAAACGATTGAAGGAAAAAGTAGATGCCGGCGCCGATTATGTGGTTACCCAAATGTTTTTTGATAATGCAAAATTTTTTGAATTCGTTACCAAAGCCCGAGAAATAGGAATTACGGTTCCAATTATTCCAGGTATAAAACCAATTGCAGTGCAAAGACATTTGCAAATTTTACCACAAATCTTCCGTATCGACTTACCTGAAGATTTAATAAATGCAGTCGAAAAATGTAAATCTTCAGCGGATATCCGACAAGTAGGTATAGAATGGGCAATTCAACAATCATTAGAATTAAAAGCCGCTGGTGTTCCTGTTTTGCATTATTATTCTATGGGGAAATCCGAAAATATCAAGCAAATTGCGAGCAAAGTTTTTTAAGCTTTTTTCCAAGAAAGAAGCAATCGAATTAGAACCAAATTTGTGTCCAAATCAAGCCTTAATAGTATCAAAAACTAGTTAGGTTTTTTTATTTGAATGCAATGTATAAAAGGTAAATGGAACGCTAGCTTTGCAGTTTAAAATTATTTCAAGCAACATAATTTACTTTTTGTATTTTTGAAAAAAATAAACAATGATATCTAACTATAAACACTTCATTTTCGTAATTTCTTTGCTTAGCGTTTTTGGATGCCAACAAAAAAATAAAGAAAGTCAAAATTCAGATTCTAGTTTAGCAAAATCAAAAACCAAAGGCGCCATTTCGTGCACGATCGGAATGTCAGCGCAAGATGCTGAAAACTACCTAAAATCCGGTGGAGACTCTTTTGCCCCTACCATTGAAAATAAAGTTGCCGCACCAAAAGTGATACCATCTGGAATGGTTTTTATTCCCGGTGGTGCGTTTAGTATGGGTTCACCAAATTCAGATGCATTGGCCGAATGTAGCAAAGGTGCTTCATCCGATTCTCATCAAATTCATAGAGTAAAATTGAATGCTTTTTTAATGGATGCCCACGAAGTTACTAATGCGGAATTCGCAAAATTTGTTAAAGCCACAGGATACAAAACGGTATCGGAAACAATACCTACCCAAGAGGAGTTTCCCGGGGTTAGTCCCGATATGTTAGTTGCGGGATCGGTCGTGTTTAATCCGCCAAAAGGAGTCGTGCCTTTAAATGATTTTTTATTGTGGTGGAGTTACGTTCCTCAAGCCAATTGGAAAGCGCCATTTGGACCTGGCAGCGATTTGAAAGGAAAAGCAAATTTTCCCGTGGTTCATATTGCTTGGGAAGATGCTGTTGCATACGCAAAATGGGCTGACAAACGACTGCCTACAGAAGCGGAATGGGAATTTGCTGCGCGTGGCGGAAAAACAGGAAATTTATATGCTTGGGGAAACCAATTCAAGGTCGACGAAAAATTTATGGCCAACACCTTTCAAGGCAATTTCCCCAATTTAGATACTCAGGAAGATGGATTTAAAGGTATTGCTCCAATAGGAAAATTTGCACCAAATGCATACGGATTGTACGATGTAGCTGGAAATGTATGGGAGTGGTGCGAAGATTGGTACAATGATTCCTATTACGGAGAATTAAAACAAACGGGAACTGCAGTTAATCCAAAAGGACCGTCAACAAGTAATGATTCTGCCGAACCAGGGATTGCTAAAAAAGTGCATAGAGGTGGTTCTTTTTTATGTACAGATCAATATTGCACACGATATATGGTAGGAGCCAGAGGTAAAGGAGATTATAAAACCGGAACCAATCACCTTGGTTTTCGTTGTGTGAAAGATATTAATTAAAAAAATCTCTTTTGACTATTTTATAACTGAACACTACCAACTGAACACTGCCAACTGCCCACTATTTTGTAATTTCCCGAAAAACCGCCTCCAGATTTTTATTCTTTTGGTTCAGCTGCAAAGTTTTTAAACCATTAGCATTGGCAAAATCAAAAACAGCTGGACGCATATCTTTGTCGGTTTTGAAAGTCAATTCCCAAATCATGTCATGAGTATTCTTGTAGGAAGCCAGATTCTCGATTTTGGCAATCAATTCTTCTTCAATTTTATAGTCAAATTCCACTTCGATAATTTGTTCCTTGTCTGCAGTAACTAAAGTGTCTAATTTTTTATCGGCAACAATTTTGCCATTATTGATTATAATGACGCGGTCACAAATCGCTTCAACTTCCTGCATAATATGCGTCGAAAGGAAAACAGTTTTGTCTTTTCCCACATTTTTGATCACATTTCTAATTTCGACTAATTGATTTGGATCCAAGCCAGTTGTAGGTTCGTCGAGAATTAAAACATCAGGATTGTGCAGAAGTGCATTGGCAAGTCCCACTCTTTGGCGAAAGCCTTTAGACAATTGTCCTATTTTCTTGTGACTTTCATTGGATAAACCCGTTAACTGAATTACTTCTTCAATTCGGGTTTTGGCCACTTTATAAACGTCGGCATTAAAAGCCAAATATTCCCTTACATATAGATCCAAGTACAACGGATTGTGTTCCGGTAAATAACCAATAGATTGTTGTACTGCCTTGGATTGCGAGTTGACGTCAAATCCATTTACGGCAGCAGCACCATCATCGGCGGCAATATAGGTCGTCAATATTTTCATTAAAGTCGATTTTCCGGCACCATTCGGACCCAAGAAACCAACGATTTCTCCCTTTTTGACAGAAAACGAAATGTTGTCCAAGGCTTTTTGGGCACCGTAACTTTTCGATATGTTATTTACTTCTATTGACATCAGTTTTTTATTTATCGCAAAAGTAAACAGAAAATTAATTGTTTTATTTTATTATGAGTTTTTTAAAGTTTTAAATTGCGATAAATTTATAATTTGAATTTATATATTTACCAATATTATGCAACTCCAAATTAAATTACACATGAAAAACAAAAACTTTTTATTTTTTCTCTTTGTCTTGTCCTGAAATAGCGATACACAAAATTCATCGTTATGGAAAACAACCAAGAAAGCCGCTATGTAAAGCGCACGCAAAAAGACTACACA
>JGI12421J11937_10000018_pt1 | contig 56320 bp, 55 predicted proteins | sample LakErihyJuly2011_2_FD_11937 | JGI IMG/M metagenome (IMG submission 11937)
CCTGGTCTAGTCGGTGCTCTGTTGGTGGGAACATCGACTGCTGCAGCACTTGCGCTGGCATTAGATAAACCACTCTTTGGTGTGAATCACTTAGCTGCTCACATAAGTGTTGATTATTTAACTCACGATAATCCACTTGATCCAACGATTGCATTACTTGTTAGCGGTGGGCACTCATCCATTTTGCAGATAAATGACATCACATCTTCGGTTACATCTTTAGGTTCAACGATGGATGACGCAGCCGGAGAAGCATTCGACAAAATCGCACGTGTGATGGGATTGGGTTTTCCTGGGGGACCAGCTGTAGATCTAGAAGCGAAAAGTGGGGATGCCAACGCAATTAATTTTCCACGTGGATTAACACAAGCAGAAGATTGGCGCACACGCCCATNTGATTTTTCATTCTCAGGGCTTAAGACAGCAGTTGCGCGTTATTTGGAATCAACACCGCAATACAAACGTGCAGATGTTGCGGCTTCTTTTCAAGAAGCAATCGTTGATGTGCTGGTGCAAAAATCACTCGCTGCTTGTAAAGCCACTGGAATAGATCACCTTGTAATAGCTGGCGGAGTTGCGGCTAATTCACGGCTTCGCCAATTGGCTGAGCAGAGATGCCAGGTGGCCGGTGTGAAATTACGGATCCCATCGCCATTGCTGTGCACCGATAACGGAGCGATGGTTGCAGCCCTTGCCTCGCTCATGAGCAGCGCGGGCCGGGCTGCCTCAGCAATTGATTTCACCGCCTCATCCAGCCTTTCTGTGGAGAGCGTAAGCGTTTAATTACCTAATTTGCGCACGGTCAATGGCCACCCGTATTCTTGGCGTTAGCACTCAAGGGTCGAGTCTGCTAACTGCGACTCAAGGCCCATCCGTCGGAAAATAAAGGAGTAATACCCATGGCTGTTGCCATTAAGCCGCTTGAAGATCGCATTGTCGTAAAGGCCAATGAGGCTGAAACAACTACTGCATCAGGTCTTGTTATCCCAGATACAGCTAAAGAGAAGCCACAAGAAGGCACTGTTATAGCTGTTGGGCCAGGTCGCTTTGATGACGGCGTTCGCGTTCCTATGGATGTCAAAGTTGGCGATGTTGTTCTTTATAGCAAGTACGGCGGAACAGAAGTTAAGTACAACAATGAAGAGTACTTAGTTCTATCTGCTCGTGACATTCTCGCTGTTATCGAGAAGTAAATGGGAAAGATTCTAGATTTCGACGAGCACGCTCGTCGTGCGATGGAACGTGGCGTCAACATTCTTGCTGACACCGTCAAGGTAACTCTGGGACCTAAGGGTCGAAACGTTGTTATCTCTAAGGCCTATGGCGCTCCAACAATTACAAATGATGGCGTAACAATCGCCAAGGAAATTGAATTATCTGACCCTGCAGAAAACATGGGTGCACAACTCGTTAAAGAAGTTGCTACCAAGACCAACGATGTCGCCGGTGATGGAACAACGACAGCGACAGTTCTGGCTCAGGCAATGGTTAAAGAAGGACTACGTAACCTTGCAGCTGGCGCACAACCTATGGATCTTAAACTCGGTATCGAAGCAGCAGTTGCTGCAGTATCCGAACGCCTTCGCGCAAACGCTACTGTCGTTAACGACAAAGCACAGATTGCAGATGTTGCAACGATTTCAGCACAAGATCGCAGCATCGGAGACCTCATCGCAGAAGCGATGGACAAGGTNGGCAAAGATGGCGTGATCACAGTTGAAGAAGCATCAACGACCGCGCTCGAACTCGAATTCACAGAAGGTATGCAATTTGATAAGGGTTATATCTCTCCATATTTCGTAACAGATCAAGATCGCATGGAAGCAGTTCTAGAAGANGCTTACGTGTTAATCGTTGGAAATAAAATTTCAGCACTGGCTGACTTACTTCCAATTCTTGAAAAAATTGCACAGGCTTCAAAGCCACTATTAATCATCGCTGAAGACGTTGAAGGAGAAGCTCTTTCAACTCTCGTTGTAAACCGCATGCGTGGTGTATTTGCTTCGGCTGCAGTGAAAGCACCTGGCTTTGGAGATCGCCGTAAAGCGATGCTCGAAGACATTGCAATTCTGACTGGCGGAACAGTGATCTCAGCAGAAGTTGGAATGAAGCTAGATCAAATCGGAATCGAATCACTTGGCAAAGCTCGTCGCGTAGTGATTTCAAAGGATGCAACCACAATCGTGGACGGCGCTGGAGATAAGAAACTCGTTGCAGCTCGCGTGCAAGAAATCCGTAATGAATTAGCCACAACAGATTCTGAATGGGATCGCGGCAAGCTTCAAGAGCGCGTTGCAAAACTCGCTGGTGGAGTCTGCGTAATCAAAGTTGGCGCACACACCGAAGTAGAACTCAAGGAGAAGAAGCACCGTCTTGAAGATGCTATTTCAGCTACTCGCGCAGCAGTTGAAGAAGGAATCGTTATCGGTGGAGGCGCAGCACTTGTGCATGCCGCCGATTCACTCGAAGGCGATCTTGGATTCACTGGCGATAAAGCAGTTGGCGTGCGTCTTGTTCGCAAAGCATGTGATGAACCACTTCGTTGGATTGCAGAAAATGCAGGCCTCGAAGGCTATGTAGTTGTAGCAAAGGTTCGTGCCATGAAAGCACATGAAGGATTTAATGCTGCAACTGATGTCTATGGCGATCTTGCAAAAGATGGCGTCATCGATCCAGTAAAGGTAACTCGCTCTGCTTTAGCAAATGCTGCATCAATTGCTGCAATGTTTATTACGACAGAAGCGATTGTCTATGAACGTCCAGCAGATCAAGCACCAGATGCTGGCGGTCAAGGTCATTCACATGGCCCAGGTGGACACTCACATTAATTAAAAAACCCCTTCGCATTACGCGAAGGGGTTTTTTTATTTCTAATTATTTATGAAGCGTGTGAAACTTCTGGAGTAACTTCTTTTCCAATAATCGTTAAGCGATCATCTTCTGAAAGTCCGCCCCAAATTCCATATGGCTCTTGAACTGCCAGCGCGTGTGAGCGGCATTGCATAAGAACTGGACAGCTGGCACAGATTGCTTTTGCTGCATTTTCACGGTTGCGACGACGTGGGCCACGTTCTCCATCTGGATGGAAAAACATTTCAGAAGGCAGGGTGCGGCATGAACCCTCGTATTGCCACTCCCAATGATCTGCGATCGGTTGGGGTAAACGTGAAATTTCAGCCATACGAGCAAGGTACAACCGTTTCATAGGTTGTTCAAGTATCGGCTCGGAATAATCGCCCAAAAGGGGCGTTCCAAGTGGTGAGTTGCCTCTCATCACGCCACGATTAGCCCATGGAAGAGCTCCTAACCGTTGCAGCAGTGGCCAGACGTCTCGGAGTTGCCCCAGCAACCCTTCGCACGTGGGCTCGCCGCTATGGGATTGGACCATCGGAACACGAGAGTGGTTCGCATCGAAGATACAGCGCTGATGACTTGGCCACGGTAACAACGATGCGCCGTTTGATAATCGCTGGAATGACACCTGCGCAAGCAGCCGAAAAAGCGCTCACGGGGCCGAAGGCTCCCAAGGTTGAAAAAATTATTGAAGGTTTTTCTGATCGGCAAGAAATGATTACTGTCTTGCATAATGCAGCGATAGCGATGGATAAGAAATTTATCGAAAGCACACTTCGCAATGACATTGAAAAAAATGGCGTTATTCATTCATGGCAAGAAGTGATTGTTCCTGTACTCATTTTAATTGGTAAGACATGGGAAGAGACAGGTGAAGGAATTGAAATCGAACACTTCCTCTCTGAAATCCTCAAAAGGGTGTTACGCGAACAAGCATTCGCGATTAAAAAACCTATTAATCCGCGTCCAGTATTGGTTGCAGCCGTTGGAGAAGAGACGCACTCACTTGCGATCCACGCATTAGCTGCAGCTCTTGCCGAAAGAAATATTGAGTGCCATTTCCTAGGAGCTAGAACACCATTTGCAGCCCTTGAAGCGATGGTGGAAAAATTTGCACCGCCAGCAATTTTCTTGTGGGCACAATTAGTTGAAAATGCTGATCCAAGTTATTTCAAAGACCTACCCACCATTCGCCCAGCACCGCGAGTTCTCTTGGGTGGCCCAGGATGGAGCGAAAGTGATTGTGCGAATATGACTAAAACCCCTGATTTGAACTACGCATGCGAGGAAATCACGCGGGCAGTAGGGGCTTAAAGCACCGATAGACTCTGACCTTCTTACACAGTGGCTTTAAGTGAAGGAGGGCAGCGATGAGTAGCGATACTGAGAAAATCGCAATGCTCGGCCTAACTTATGACGATGTTTTACTTTTGCCAGATGCNTCAGAAGTTGTTCCCAGNGAAGTAAATACGGGCACATGGCTCACACGAACTATTTCACTCTCTGTTCCCTTGGTTTCATCTGCAATGGATACTGTTACTGAATCTGCAATGGCAATTGCAATGGCAAAAGCTGGTGGAATCGGCATCATTCATAGAAATTTACCAATCGAAGAACAAGTTGCTCACGTTAAATTAGTAAAAAATGTTGGCCTTGCAGGTGCTGCAGTCGGTGTTGGAGATGATGGTTTTAATCGTGCACAAGCTTTAATTGAAGCCGGCGTCGATGTTGTAGTTGTTGATACAGCACATGGTCACCATCGCGCAGTATTAGATGCGATCACTCGCATTAAGAAATTCTCACCTACCACCCAAGTTATTGGCGGAAACGTTGCAACGCGTGCAGGTGCACAAGCACTTATTAATGCTGGCGCCGATGCTGTCAAAGTTGGAGTTGGACCAGGTTCGATTTGCACCACGCGAGTTGTTGCAGGAGTTGGTGTTCCACAAATTACAGCAATCATGGAAGCAAGCAAGGCGTGTGCCAAAGCTGGCATCCCACTTATTGCAGATGGTGGCTTGCAATATTCAGGAGATATCGTCAAAGCAATAGTCGCTGGTGCGCACTCAGTAATGCTTGGCTCATTACTTGCAGGATGCGATGAATCTCCAGGAGAACTCATTGAAATTGATGGACGCAAATACAAGTCATATCGCGGAATGGGATCTCTCGGTGCAATGCAATCTCGCGGAGATAAAAAATCTTATTCAAAAGATCGTTACATGCAAGATGATGTTCTTTCAGAAGATAAATGAAATTGATGGACGCAAATACAAGTCATATCGCGGAATGGGGGGCAATGCAATCTCGCGGAGATAAAAAATCTTATTCAAAAGATCGTTACATGCAAGATGATGTTCTTTCAGAAGATAAATTAGTTCCAGAAGGCATAGAAGGAAAAGTTTCATACAGCGGATCGGCTGCAGATGTTGTGCACCAATTAGTTGGCGGATTGCGCTCTGGTATGGGATATGCAGGAGCTGCAGATATTGAAACACTTCGACGTGAAGGTCGACTCATTCAAATTACTGCAGCAGGATTACAAGAGAGTCATCCACACGATGTTTTCCACGTTGCAGATGCCCCTAATTATTCACAGAAGAACTAAGGCAGCGAAAGGATCATCATGAGCGATATTGAAATAGCTCCCGGCAAGCGAGCCCGTCTGGCTTATTCTTTTGACGATATTGCAATTGTTCCAAGTCGGCGCACACGCGATCCACTGGAAGTCTCTACGTCTTGGCAAATAGATGCCTATAAATTTGATTTGCCAATGATGGCAGCTCCTATGGATTCAGTTGTTTCACCCGATACTGCAATTGCAATTGGAAATCTTGGTGGACTCGGAGTTCTAAACCTTGAAGGTTTGTGGACTCGCTATGAAGATCCGAGAATTCCACTGGGCGAAATTGCATCCATGCCTGATAAGCATGCAACCAAACGCATGCAAGAAATTTATCTAGAACCAATCAAGCCAGAGTTAATTAAAGAGCGAATTAAAACCATTAGAGATGCTGGCGTGACAGTTGCTGCATCACTTTCACCGGCTCGCACAGCTGAATTACATAAGGCAGTAATTGATGCTGGTGTGGATATTTTCGTCATTCGTGGAACGACTGTCAGCGCTGAGCATGTGGCTGATGAGAGTGAAGCGCTTAATTTAAAGAAGTTTATTTACGAACTAGATGTTCCTGTCATTGTTGGCGGTGTTGCAACTGCAACGGGTGCGCTGCACTTAATGCGTGCAGGAGCTGCAGGAGTCCTCGTTGGTTTTGGTGGCGGTTCTGCTCACACAACACGAAAAGTATTAGGTATTGAAGTTCCTATGGCATCTGCAGTTGCAGAAGTTGCATCAGCACGTCGTGAATATTTAGATGAATCAGGCGGACGATACGTTCACGTTATTGCAGATGGTTCTGTTGGACGAAGTGGCGATATTGCTAAAGCAATTGCGTGTGGCGCAGATGCGGTAATGATGGGTTCACCTCTTGCAAAAGCCTCAGAGGCACCAGGACTTGGTTGGCACTGGGGATCAGAGGCGCACCATCCAGAACTTCCACGTGGTGAAAGAGTTGCTGTTGGAACATCTGGAACGTTGCAAGAGATTTTGCTTGGGCCTTCACATGCAGCCGATGGATCAATGAATTTATTTGGCGCGCTACGTCGTGCGATGGCAACTACTGGTTATTCAGATGTTAAATCTTTCCAGCGAGTAGAAGTACTTATACATCGTGCCTAATCCTCACGGAGTTTTGGTCGTTGATTTTGGAGCACAATACGCCCAACTCATCGCACGCCGAGTCCGTGAAGCAGATATTTATTCAGAGATAGTTCCATCATCGATTACTGCTGCACAAGTGAGTGCAAAAAGCCCTGAAGCAATCATTCTCTCCGGTGGACCATCGAGTGTGTATGCAGAAAATGCACCATCTGTAGACCCTGCAATCTTTGCTTTAAACATTCCAATATTCGGTATTTGTTACGGCTTCCAAGCAATGGCTGCGGCCCTTGGCGGGGTTGTAAGCCAGACAGGTAAATCTGAGTTTGGACGCACGCAATTAAAAGTTAATGCAGGATCAAAAGTTTTTGCTTCATTGCCAACAGAGCAGCGAGTATGGATGTCACACGGTGATGCCGTCACTGAAGCGCCGTGTGGATTTAGTGTGACAGCGAGTACGAGTGATACATCTATTGCAGCATTTGAAAGTTCGAATGGACTTTTATCTGGCGTTCAATTTCATCCTGAAGTTCTGCATTCCGAACACGGTCAAGCAATTCTTACCAATTGGCTCGTCAATATTGCCAAGTGTTCCCCAACGTGGACAACTGCAAACATTGCTCACACGGAGATTGAAAAGGCTCGTAAACAAATTGGTGACAAAAGAGTTATCTGTGGACTTTCAGGCGGCGTCGATTCAGCAGTTGCTGCAGCAATAATTCAAAAGGCTGTTGGAAATCAACTTACCTGTGTTTTTGTTGATCACGGATTGCTTCGAAGCGGAGAATCAGAACAAGTTCAAAGAGATTTTGTTGCATCCACAGGAGTTAACCTCGTTGTAGTAGATGCAGTACATCAATTCTTGGATGCCCTTAAAGGTGTCACCGATCCTGAAACTAAGCGAAAAATTATCGGACGCGAATTTATAAGATCTTTTGAAAAAGCAGCCCGCGATATTGCAAGTGGTGGCGAAGTCGAATTCTTGGTGCAGGGAACCCTTTATCCAGATGTTGTTGAATCCGGTGGTGGCACAGGAACAGCTAATATCAAATCGCATCACAACGTTGGTGGATTACCTGATGACCTTAAATTTAGTTTAGTCGAGCCACTGCGCGCACTCTTTAAAGATGAAGTACGAAACGTTGGAATCGAATTAGGTTTACCTGAAGAAATTGTGTGGCGCCAACCATTTCCTGGTCCTGGCCTAGGCATCCGAATTATCGGAGAAGTAACTAGAGATCGTTTGGAAATTTTGCGCGCTGCTGATTTAATCGCTCGTGAAGAATTAAAGGCCGCAGGGTTAGATAGAGATATTTGGCAGTGCCCCGTTATTTTGTTAGCAGATGTGCGAAGTGTGGGAGTGCAAGGAGATGGACGGACATATGGCCACCCAATCGTTTTGCGACCAGTATCTAGTGAAGATGCCATGACTGCGGATTGGTCACGAGTTCCCTATGAAGTTCTTGAGAAGATTTCGACACGAATTACTAATGAGGTGCGCGAAGTAAATCGAGTCGTGTTAGATATAACCAGTAAGCCGCCAGCAACGATCGAGTGGGAGTAAAAATGTCACGCTTTAATAAGGTTTCGCTAATTCTGTTAGCGATGGTTGCAATATCTTTAACAGGATGCGGTGGCAACAGCAGCACTGATAGCGCAGATAGCGCTGGCGTAATCAAAGAGGAAGAATCGCAATCTGCTCCATCCTCAGCAGATGGAATTACTTGCACCGAAACAAAGGCAGTTGGCCATGATCCAAAAGAGATTGCGACTCCGGCTGAAGTACTTACTAAATTTCCAAAGACCTTCACACTAGTAACCAACTGTGGCGATATTGTGATTAGTACTGTGGGATCAAAGGCACCATTTACGATGACATCAATTGCAGCTCTTGCAAAGGGTGGTTATTACGATGATTCACTCTGCCATCGCTTAACGACACAAGGATTATTTGTTTTGCAGTGTGGAGACCCAACAGCAACAGGAAGTGGCGGGCCGCAATTCACATACCCTGATGAAAATTTGCCAGGAAATACTGACAATAATTATCCAGAAGGCAGTGTTGCAATGGCTAACTCAGGTCCAAATACAAATGGAAGTCAATTCTTCTTAGTTTATGCAGACACAACTCTTGCACCTAGTTACACAATGTGGGGAACCATCACATCAGGTCTAGATATTGTTAAAGCCATTGCTAAGGCTGGCGCAGAAGGTGGCGCAGCCGATGGTAAGCCGGCTAGAACAATTGCAATCGAAAAGGTCTTAGTAAATTAATTTGTATTTACTATTTTAAAAGCTTCAGCAAGTCTTCCTTCAGCAAATCCTGCTGCAGCTGCATTTCGTCCGCCCCATTCGCGAACCATTTTGTCTAAATCTGGATTGTGAGATGTTTGAGACGCATGGGCGTGCAGCGCTTTCATTTTTAATTCAAAAGTATCTGTGACATCGACAAAGTGATCAGGATGAGCAAAGCCCATCATCCATACTTCACGTACTTTCCACGGCTTTAGGTTTTCTTTTTCTAACAAATCCGTAAATGCAAAGGGATTTCGTGCATCTGGATAGACCGCTTGAATTGCTGCTTCACCAGCGGCTAAGTGATCTGGATGACTGGCTCCAATTCTTTCCCAATTGCGTTCTGGGCTCTGACACAGCATTCGATCTGGTTGCACGCGGCGAATTTGGCGCACAATATCTTTTCGAAGTGCAATCGTTGATTCAAGGTGGCCATCCACATAATTTAAAAACGTAATATCTGTAACTCCGATTACGGCCCCTGCTTCACGTTGTTCGCGTTGGCGAACTTCTGGCATATCTTCTTTAGCGATACCGGATTCTTCTCCACCTTGATCACCATTTGTGCAGAGCACGTATGAAACTTGTATTCCCTTTTTAACCCACTGTGCAATTGTTCCCGAAGCTCCAAAATCTGAATCATCAGGGTGGGCGTTAATAACAAGTACGCGCTTGATCTCGCTATCGGCGATCGGTTCCATATCGCAAGCCTAATAGACTCACCGCCATGGAAAGTACCGACCCCTTACTAGAAGGGCTTAATCCGCAACAGCAAGCAGCTGTTATTCATAGTGGCGGACCACTTCTTGTAGTTGCAGGTGCTGGTTCTGGAAAAACTCGCGTACTTACTCGCAGAATTGCTTATCTCATGGCCCGACGTGGAGTCGCTCCATATGAAATTTTGGCAATTACTTTTACAAATAAAGCAGCGGGTGAAATGAAAGATCGCGTTGGTGCTTTAGTTGGCCCTGTTGCCAAATCTATGTGGGTCTCAACATTTCACTCTGCTTGTGTTCGGTTATTGAGGCAAGAGGCTGTGCGATTGGGTTACGGAAATTCATTTAGTATTTATGACTCAGCAGATAGTTTGCGACTCATCACAATTGTTGCAAAAGAGCTCAACTTAGATCCCAAGCGTTATCCCGCTCGACAATTTCAATCAGTTATTTCCAATGCAAAGAATGAATTAATGGGTCCACATGACTACGTCAATGCAACCAAGAATCAATTCGAAGAAGTCGTTGCAGATGTTTACGCCATCTATCAACGTAGATTGCAACAGGCTAATGCCATGGACTTTGACGATCTGATTCTAAAAACAGTCGAGGTTTTGCAAAAGTATCCAGAAGCCAAGGCTCGTTTGCGTTCACGATTTAAGCACGTCCTAGTCGATGAGTATCAAGATACAAACCACGCCCAATACATATTGGTAAAAGAGTTGGTAGGAAATGCGCAGGAAGGCTTACCCCCAGCTGAGTTGTGCGTTGTCGGCGATGCTGACCAATCAATTTATGGTTTCCGCGGCGCAACGATTCGAAATATCTTGCAATTCGAATTGGATTATCCAAATGCCACAACTGTGTTGCTTGAGCAAAATTATCGTTCTACACAAAATATTCTTTCAGCAGCCAACGCGGTAATTACAAAGAACGAAAGTCGCAAAGAGAAGAATTTGTGGTCTGAGGAAGGAGCCGGTGCTCCACTAGTTGGTTATGTTGCAGAGTCTGAACACGATGAAGCAGAATTTGTAAAAGATGAAATTCGCGAACTGCAACGAAGTGGTCAATCTGAGCCAGGGGATACTGCTATTTTTTATCGCACCAACGCACAATCGCGTGTGTTTGAAGAAGTTTTCATGCGCTCTGCGCTGCCCTACAAAGTCGTTGGCGGGCTTCGCTTCTACGAACGAAAAGAAATTAAAGATCTCTTGGCTTACTTACGCGTCTTAGCAAATCTAGAAGATGAGATATCACTTCGAAGAGTTATTAATGTTCCAAAGCGTGGAATTGGCGATCGTGCGATTGAGTGCGTCGATCTCTATGCGCAGTCAAATAATCTTTCATTCTGGAGTGCTTTGTCTCAATGCGATCAAGCACCAGGCATGCCAAATCGCGCGGCACAATCTGTAAAAGAGTTTGTGTCGATGATGATTGCACTTCGCACATTAGTTGAGGCAAAGACCCGACCTTCTGTAATCATCGAAGCAATTCTTGAACAATCAGGATTACTTCTGAGCTATCTTCAAGTACTGATCCACAAGATGAAGTACGAGTTGAAAACCTTAAAGAACTCGTTGCAGTTTCTATGGAGTATGAAGAGACACCATTTGAAGAACTAGGTGAAGATGAAGAAATTTCACTTGCTGGTTTCTTAGAAAAAGTCTCACTTGTTGCAGATGCTGATGAAATCCCAGAAGGTGAAGACCATGGTGGTGTCGTAACGCTGATGACACTTCACACTGCAAAAGGTTTGGAATTTCCAACCGTGTTTCTTACAGGAATGGAAGATGGAATCTTTCCGCACTCACGAACATTGGGTGAAAAAGATGAGATAGAAGAAGAGCGTCGCTTGGCATATGTCGGGCTTACTCGCGCAGAAAAAAGACTTTATATTTCACGCGCCGAATATCGATCATCATGGGGATCGCCAACATATAACCCTGCTTCACGTTTTCTAGATGAAATTCCAGAAGGAGTTATTGAGTGGCGAAATCAAGGCGGAACGTCATCGTCGGTGTCTGCATCTCTGACACGTAAACCACGAGTGGCAACAACAGCGCCACCTCGAGCAACAGGAAAGAAAAGCACTGCAATGCAATTGGCAGTGGGTGAGCGTGTGTCACATGACACATTCGGACTCGGAACTGTTGTGGCCATTGCAGGTGAAGGAGATAAGTCTGAAGCCACCATAAACTTCGGACAGTACGGTGAGAAGCGATTACTGCTGCGATATGCACCAGTTGAGAAGCTCTAGTATTAGCAAATACTTTTTTTCGATATGACTGGAGTTTTTCGTGGATCTCTTTGAATACCAAGCTCGAGATCTCTTTGAAAAATACGGACTTCCTGTACTGCCTGCAGCGATTGCAACTACTTCAGAACAAGCACACGCCGCTGCTGCAAAAATTGGTGGCAAAGTAGTTGTCAAGGCTCAAGTAAAAGTTGGCGGTCGCGGTAAAGCTGGTGGCGTAAAAGTTGCAGCCGATGCTGATGAAGCAAAAGAAAAAGCCAGCGCAATACTTGGAATGGATATAAAAGGTCACACAGTTCGAACTGTGATGATTGCCCAAGCTGCGCCTATAGATTCTGAATATTACTTAGCAATTTTATTAGATCGCTCAAACCGTACTTTCTTAGTTATGGCCTCAGTCTCTGGTGGAATGGATATCGAAGAAGTTGCACACACGGCACCAGAAAAACTTGCCAAAATCCCTGTTGATGCAAACAGCGGAATCACTGCGGCTAAGGCAAAAGAAATCATCGCTGCTGCAGCTTTTCCAACTGATGTTGCTCCACAAGTCGAAGAAGTTCTATTAACTCTCTGGAAAGTTTTCCAATCAGAAGATGCCACTCTTGTGGAAATCAATCCATTAGTAAAAACAGTTGATGGAAAAATTATTGCCCTAGATGGCAAAGTTACATTAGATGACAATGCTGGATTTAGACATCTAGATCACGAAGCACTCATTGATCATGCCCAAACTAATGCTTTAGAAGCTGCGGCAAAAGAAAAAGACCTCAATTATGTAAAACTTGATGGTCAAGTTGGAATTATTGGCAATGGTGCCGGACTCGTCATGAGCACCCTAGATGTCGTTGCATATGCTGGTGAAAAATTTGGGGGAGTACGCCCCGCCAACTTCTTAGACATTGGTGGCGGAGCATCGGCGCAAGTTATGGCAGATGGGCTTTCAATAATTTTGGGTGATACCGATGTGAAGAGTGTATTTGTGAATGTATTTGGTGGAATTACTGCCTGTGATGCTGTTGCTAACGGAATTGTTCAGGCGCTCGAACTTCTTGGTTCTAAAGCGACTAAGCCAATCGTTGTTCGCTTAGATGGAAATAACGTTATTGAAGGACGTGCAATATTAAAAGCTGCAGCTCATCCACTCATTGAGCAAGTAGACACGATGGATGGTGCAGCAAATCGCGCTGCAGAATTGGCGGCCAAGTAATGTCTATTTTTATTAATGAAAAAAGTATTGTCATCGTTCAAGGAATGACGGGCGCTGAAGGAACTAAACACACAAAGCGCATGCTTGCATCTGGGACAAAAATTGTTGGTGGCGTGACCCCTGGCAAAGGTGGTCAAAGTGTTGATATTGATGGACATACATTGCCAGTTTTTAACACTGTTGCAGAAGCCATGAGTGCGACAGGAGCCAACACATCCGTTGTATTTGTTCCACCAAAATTTGCAAAAGCAGCGGTTATTGATGCAATTGATGCAGCTATGCCACTTGTTGTAGTAATTACTGAAGGAATTCCTGTTCACGATTCAGCAAGTTTCTATGCACATGCACTGAGCAAAGGAACAACTCGAATTATTGGACCAAATTGTCCAGGTCTCATTAGTCCCGGTAAATCTAATGTTGGAATCATTCCTGCAGATATTACGAAGAGCGGACCAATTGGTTTAGTTTCAAAATCAGGAACATTGACCTATCAAATGATGTTTGAACTACGAGATATTGGTTTTAGCACCGCGGTAGGAATTGGTGGAGATCCAGTTATAGGAACCACGCATATTGATTGCTTGCGCGCATTTCAAGATGATCCAGATACACAAGCAATTGTGATGATCGGTGAAATTGGTGGCGACGCCGAAGAGCGCGCGGCTGCATTTATTAGCGAATATGTCACTAAACCAGTCGTAGGTTATGTCGCAGGTTTTACAGCTCCTGAAGGTAAAACAATGGGACATGCTGGTGCAATAGTTTCTGGATCTTCAGGAACAGCGCAAGGTAAGAAAGATGCACTTGAAGCCGCTGGGGTCAAAGTTGGCAAGACACCAAGTGAGAGCGCGCAATTAATGCGCGCAATATTGGGGCGCTGATTTAGATGTTTCAACGTGTCCTGTGGGTCTCGTTGTCACAAGTTCTTCGNAGCATCGCACTTGTATTACTTCCNATTTCATTCTTAACTNTGATTGCATGGGCAACTGCCGGAAGCATCACTGGAAATACTTCAGATCCAATTCGCGCAGCAATGTGGGTGTGGNTGGGTATTCATCACATNCCATTCTCATTAAGCCTGCCACCTGCAGCNGTTGAAGGTTATCTTTCATACTTGCCTNTAGGCGCTTTAATCTTTCCATTTTTGGCAATTAGAAGTTCATTTTCACGAATAGTTCAGCGATTAGATCAAGAGCCTAAATTAGTAAATATTGCACGTGTTCACTTCACATTAATTTATTGCCTAATTGCCCAGCTCTTAATAGTTGCTTCAAAGACAGATGCAATTCGACCAGTTTGGTATTTTGCAATTGCAATTCTAATTCCAGCCGTTTATCTCACAACATTGACGGTGGGTAAAAAGGTCACACTCACCCAACCTTTAAACTTTGGCACACGCATAGTTGCGCTATTGCTAGGCATAAGCGCCCTGTTCCTGGCATTTTCACTCTTCATTCATCTTTCAACAATTAAGGATTTGATAACCGTTTTGCGACCAGGAGTCTTCGGNGGATTCTTACTGCTGTTAATAAACATTGTGTACCTACCAAATGCAGCTGTTTCATCAATGGCATATCTAAGTGGCACGGGCTTTGGAGTTGGATCAAATACTTTAGTTTCCCCACTAGAACATAGCGTGGCACAAATTCCAGCTCTGCCGATTCTTGGAGCACTTCCAAGCACCGAGCATCCACAATTTTTATTCTCAATATTTTTCTTCGTCATGGCCGGTGCTCTGTTAGCAAGTTGGACAATTACTTTAAGTACCAGGATTTTGTGGCAGAGTTATTTCGTAAGTCTTTTGCTCATTTTCCTTCTTACTTATTTTGCAAGTGGTTCCTTGCTCACAGAAGAAATGTCTGCCGTCGGTCCTTCTTTATGGAAATTTCCTCTTAGTGTGGCAGTTGAGATGGGAATCGGCATTGCTTTGGCCATATTTATTCCGCAAATATCGCTACCTACTCGCAAGGCAAAAATAAAGTGAGTAAAGGCATCTTGATTCTGGCATCAGGCACAGGTTCACTAGCAGAAGCAATAATCCTGGCAACGCATAGCGGAGAAATTTCGGGCAACGTAATCGGCGTCTTAACGGATCAACCAAAGGCGCAAGTGGTTGCAAAGTGCGCCGTACTCGAAGTGCCAATAATTACACACCCCATGAGCAGTGATCGTAAAAGCTGGGATGAAGAACTTTTCTTGATTGTGCAATCTCTTAATCCAACACTTGTAGTCAGTGCGGGGTTTATGCGAATTCTGGCATCTGAATTTGTTTCAACGTTTAAGGTTATTAATAGTCATCCTGCTCTTTTGCCAAATTTTCCTGGTGCCCATGCTGTGCGAGATGCGTTAGCAGCAAAAGCTGTAGTCACAGGGGCAACAATTCATTGGGTTGATGCGGGCATGGATACTGGAAAAGTTATTGCCCAGCGTGAGGTGCCAGTACTTGATGATGACACTGAGGCACTTTTGCATGAACGCATTAAGATTGTTGAACGCGGTCTCATCGTTGCGACCATTTCAGATTTGTTGGCATCAACGGAGAATCATCATGAGTGATAGAAAAATTATCCGCAGGGCACTCATTAGCGTTTATGACAAGAGTCGATTAGAAGAAATTGGCAAAGCACTTAGTGCGGCCGGCATTCAAATTGTTTCCACAGGATCTACAGCAAAAACACTTGCTGCTGCCGGCGTTGAAGTTACCGAAGTGAGTACGGTTACTGGATTTCCAGAAATAATGGGTGGAAGAGTCAAAACTTTGCACCCAATTATTCACTCTGGAATTCTTGCAGATCAAAGTAACCCAGAACATATGTCTGCAATCAAGGATCTAGGTATCGAAGCATTTGATTTGGTAATTATCAATCTTTATCCATTTGCAGAAACAATCGCATCCGGTGCATCTTTTGAGGAAAGCATTGAACAAATCGATATTGGTGGTCCTTCAATGCTGCGGGGAGCGGCAAAAAATCATGGATCAGTTGGTGTTATCTGCAGAACTGATCAATACGATCAATTAATCGCAGCAATTTCTGCCGGTGGCTTTAGTGCACAAGAGCGTCAAAGTTTGGCCTTAGAAGTTTTTAGAATAACTGCCGAATATGACTTAAGCATCGCCAACTGGCTTGGTCGTAATCAGAACTCAGTTTTGCCAGAGTGGTTTGGCAGAATATTTAAGCAAGAAAATGTTCTGCGCTACGGGGAAAATCCGCATCAGGCGGCTGCGATTTATAGTGGCGGTCCAGCGGGAATTGTTGATTCCAAGCAATTACATGGCAAAGAAATGTCGTTTAACAATTACACCGATGCAGATGCTGCGTGGCGCGCCGCATTTGATCACACAGAACCGTGTGTAGCAATAATCAAGCACGCAAATCCATGCGGAATCGCAATTGGAAAAGATATTGCAACTGCTTATTCAAAAGCCCACCAATGCGATCCGGTTTCGGCATTCGGGGGAGTTGTAGCAGCCAATCGAATTGTTACTACAGAAATGGCGCAAGCATTATCAGAGATATTTACTGAAGTTCTGATTGCTCCAGGTTATGAAAGTGGAGCACTTGAAATTCTTCGTCAAAAGCCTTCCATTCGCATTGTGCAATGTGAAGTAACTGCTCTAAATTCAATTGAAATGCGCAGCGTCAGCGGTGGAATTTTGCTCCAAGAGTTAGATGAAATAAACGCTCCAGGTGATTCGCCATCATCTTGGAAGTTAGTTGCAGGTCCGCAAGTTTCTTCTGAAACATTAAAAGATCTTGAATTTGCTTGGCGTGCTGTTCGAGCAGTTAAAAGCAATGCAATTTTGTTAGCAAAAGATGGCGCAAGCGTTGGTGTTGGTATGGGTCAAGTAAATCGAGTTGATAGCGCCGAACTCGCTGTCAAGCGCGCCGGCAATCGTGCCGCCGGAAGCGTTGCTTCAAGTGATGCTTTTTTCCCTTTTGCCGATGGTTTACAAATACTGATTGCCGCAGGAATATCTGCAGTTGTTTCACCAGGTGGAAGTGTTCGAGACGAGGAAGTTATTGCAGCAGCAGAACAGGCTGGAATTAGCTTGTATTTCACCGGCACACGTCATTTCTCACATGCATAAATGCCAATAAGATAAGAGCATGAGCGCAACTATTCTCGATGGCAAGGCCTTAGCTGCATCAATTAAAAAAGATTTAGCGCTGCGAGTTGTTGAATTAAAGAAAAAAGGAATCACGCCAGGACTCGGCACGGTTTTAGTTGGCGATGATCCGGGTTCTCATTCATATGTTGGTGGTAAACATCGTGATTGCCAAGAAGTCGGTGTTACATCAATCCGTGTAGATCTTGCCGATACTGCCTCGCAAGCAGATATTCTCGCAGCGATTAAAGATCTCAATAATGCAAAAGAGTGCACTGGTTACATTGTGCAATTGCCCATGCCAAAAGGAATTGATACACAAGCAATTCTTGAGGCAATCGATCCAGCAAAAGATGCCGATGGATTGCACCCCATGAATTTAGGAAGATTGGTCGCGGGATATGACGCGCCACTTCCGTGCACACCTCGCGGAATTGTTGCGCTATTACAACATTACAAAGTTGAACTCAAAGGTGCTGAAGTTACTGTTATCGGTCGCGGACTAACTGTTGGCCGCCCCCTTGGCTTGTTACTTACTCGCAAACAAGAAAATGCAACCGTGACGTTGACTCACACAGGCACTAAAGATTTAGCACTACATACCCGCAATGCAGACATTGTTGTTGCAGCGATTGGTCAGGCACACTTTCTTAATGCATCGATGATTAAAGCCGGAGCAGCAATAATCGATGTTGGAATTTCACGAACAGATGCAGGTTTGCTGGGAGATGTTCATCCAGATGTTATGGAGAAAGCTGGATTCGTTGCTCCAATGCCAGGTGGAGTCGGTCCGATGACACGAGCGATGCTAGTTACGAATGTTGTGGACGCGTGTTCTTAGATTCTCGAGTAATTAAAATTGCTAGTTACGCATTGGTTGTTGCCGGTGTAATTTTAGGTGCCCTGAGTTTTGTTCGATCCGGAGCACTTTTAATTGCCTTAGGAACATTGGGAATTGCATTTCCCGCCCGGCACGTACGCACAATTGAGTTCTATTTCCCCGTGGCAATTGCAGTCGGACTCTTCGTCCTGGCAATTTCACTGCCACATGGGTTGTAGAGTTGTCTTGATATCAAGGCATTATTACGAGCAAATATTGAAAGAAGGATGCAATCCATGGCTGGCAAAGTAACCGTCGTTGGCGCAGGTTTTTATGGTTCAACAACTGCAATGCGATTAGCTGAATACAACATCTTCGACACAGTGGTATTAACTGACATTCTTGAGGGAAAGCCAGAAGGTTTGGCATTAGATATGAATCAATCTCGTTCAATCGAGGGATTTGAAACAAAAATAATTGGTGCGACCACTAGTGCTGATGGTGCAGGATATGAAGCAACTGCAAATTCCGATGTTGTCGTAATCACTGCTGGATTGCCTCGTAAACCTGGCATGAGTCGAATGGATCTCATCGGAGTAAATGCTGGAATTGTTCGTGGAGTCGCAGAAAATATCGCTAAGCATTCACCAAAGGCGGTCATCATCGTGGTTTCAAATCCACTCGATGAAATGACAGCGCTAACTCAAATTGCTACCGCATTTCCTTATAACCGCGTAATGGGACAAGCAGGCATGCTCGATACTGCCCGCTTTACAGATTTTGTTGCAGAAAAACTAAAAGTTCCAGTCGCTTCGGTAAAGACTTTAACTCTTGGTTCACATGGCGAAACAATGGTCCCGGTTCCAAGTCGATGCACAGTTGGCGGCGTTGCCTTAAGTGAGAAATTATCGCAAGCTGAGATTGATGAACTAGTCGATCGCACAAGAAATGGTGGCGCCGAAGTTGTTGCACTACTTAAAACAGGTTCTGCATATTACGCACCATCGGCAGCAGCTGCGCGCATGGCAAAAGCTGTAATCGAAGATTCTGGTGCGACCATGCCAGTGTGTGCATGGGTTGATGGAGAGTACGGAATATCTGGCGTCTATCTCGGAGTTGAAGCGCAGATTGGCCGTGACGGTATTAAGAAAGTTGTAGAAACCAAACTTACTGATAGCGAATTAGCTGCATTAAAAGTTGCAGCCGAAGCAGTTCGTGCAAAACAAGCAGACGTACTAACACTCTAAGGGGAGCGCAGAGCATGTCCAAGATCAAAGTTGAAGGAACTGTTGTTGAATTAGATGGCGATGAAATGACTCGCATCATTTGGCAGTTCATTAAAGATTCGCTGATCCTTCCTTATTTAGATGTGAATCTTGAATATTACGATCTTGGTATGGAAAACCGTGATGCAACAGATGATCAAGTAACTATTGACTCTGCTCGAGCAATTCAAAAGCACGGCGTCGGAATTAAGTGTGCAACCATCACACCGGATGAAGCCCGTGTAGAAGAATTCGGTCTTAAAAAAATGTGGAAATCTCCAAATGGAACCATCCGCAATATTTTGGGTGGCGTAATTTTCCGCGAACCAATCATTATTAGTAACGTTCCGCGGCTGGTTCCTCACTGGACCAAGCCAATCGTTATTGGTCGTCATGCATTTGGCGATCAATACAAAGCGACAGATTTTAAAGTTCCAGGACCGGGAAAACTCACTCTTTCATTTGTCCCTGAAGATGGTTCAGCGCCNATGGAATTTAACGTATTTGATTTTCCTGCCGCAGGTGTTGCCATGGGTATGTACAACCTTGATGATTCAATTCGTGACTTTGCTCGAGCATCACTGAATTACGGATTAAATCGAAAATACCCAGTTTATCTTTCAACTAAGAACACTATTCTCAAGGCATACGATGGACGCTTTAAAGATATTTTCGAAGAGATTTACCAAGCTGAATTTAAGTCAGCATTTGATGCAGCAGGAATTTGGTATGAGCACCGTTTGATCGATGACATGGTGGCAATGTCACTTCGAATGGAAGGCGGTTATGTGTGGGCTTGTAAGAACTATGACGGAGATGTTCAATCAGACACCGTTGCCCAAGGCTATGGCTCACTTGGTTTAATGACGTCAGTGTTGATGACACCAGATGGCAAGATTGTTGAATCTGAAGCCGCTCATGGAACTGTTACACGTCACTATCGCGATCATCAAGCAGGTAAGGCAACATCTACAAATCCAATTGCATCGATATTTGCTTGGACTCGCGGTCTTGCTCACCGAGCAAAGTTAGATAAGAACAAAGAATTAGCGCAGTTCTGTGAAACTCTGGAACGCGTATGCGTGCAAACTGTTGAGCAAGGCAAGATGACTAAAGATTTGTCACTATTGATTTCTAAGGATGCCCCATGGCAAACCACGCAGGAGTTTCTCAATTCGATTGATGAAAACCTCAAGAAGGCAATGGCTTAATCTTTATGAATTCTGAGCGGGGTGCTTTAGCACTTGTTGGCTCAGGTGAGTATTTAACCCAGATGCAAGAGATTGAATCTGATCTCTTGCAACGAGCTATTGCTAAAGGCAAGTCCAATACATATATCCAAATACCAACAGGTGCCGGTCTTGAAAGTGCGGATCGAATTGAGTTTTGGAAAGAACGTGGGGCCGCGCAAGCACAACGCATGGATGCCACGTGTCGTTTTCTGCCGATACTAACTAGAGAAGATGCTTTTAATGAAGAGTACATATCTGAAATTTCTAATGCGGGTTTGATTTATTTTTCAGGTGGCGATCCTGGTTACATCACTGAAGTATTTAATCAAACTCCGCTCTGGGAAAAAATTAGAAGTGAGTTCAATTCAGGAACATCACTTGCAGGATGTTCGGCAGGTGCGATGGCATTTGGTTCAAAGATAGTTGGCATCAGAAAATCACACGCTCAAAGTGGTCTTGGACTGATTTCTAATATTGAAGTAATTCCGCATTATGACAAATTTCTTGGATGGGTTCCAGATCGAATTGCATCGATTGCACTAAGAAGTGATGAAGGTGCGTACTTACTTGGAATAGATGAAGACACAGCACTTGTACTCACAGATACATGGCGCGTTCAAGGCCGCGCAAAGGTTCATGTTCTTAAGGGATTAGAAAATTCACCACAAACATTTGTAAGCGGTGAAGAGATTGGCTTAGTTCAGGCGTTCGCCTGATTGATTATTAAATAAATGTATTGATGAAGATTCTGCGCCGACAGTAATTGTGTCTCCAGGTTTTGGCGGATTTTTTGGATCCCAACGAACAATTATTTGTCCACTATTTTCTGTGTCTGCTGAATCGTGTGCGAAGAAAATACTCGAATCCACTGGTTGACCGTAAACAAATGCATCTGAACCGAGTTCTTCTACAACTTCCACTTTTACTGCAAAACCATCAGAGGATGCAATTAATCCTTCTGGACGAATTCCGATGGTGACTGAAGATCCCGCAGAAGCAGGGACATCAATCGATAGTTTTCCAAGAGTTGCTCTGCCAGCATTAACTGAAGTTCTGAGCAAATTCATCGCTGGTGAGCCTATAAAACCAGCAACAAAAGCCTTTGCTGGTTTGTCATACAAATTCCGAGGTGTATCTACTTGCTGAAGCACTCCATCCTTTAGCACAGCCACGCGATCACCCATTGTCATTGCTTCTACTTGATCATGGGTGACGTAGACAGTAGTAATCCCTAAGCGACGTTGTAGCGCTGCAATCTGAGTGCGAGTTGCAACGCGCAACTTTGCATCCAAGTTCGAAAGCGGTTCGTCCATAAGAAATACCTGTGGTTCACGAACAATTGCACGACCCATTGCTACTCGTTGACGCTGTCCACCAGAAAGCGCCTTTGGTTTGCGATCTAGGTAGGCTTCAAGATCGAGTAATTTTGCAGCTTCTAGAACTCTGCGGTCGCGCTCTTCTTTAGCAATTCCTGCAATTTTGAGTGCAAAGCCCATATTTTCAGCAACACTCATATGTGGATATAAAGCATACGATTGAAAAACCATCGCAATATCACGATCTTTTGGTGCAACATTTGTGACATCTTTGTCACCGATTAAAATGCGCCCGCTATCAACTTCTTCCAATCCTGCAAGCATTCGAAGTGAGGTTGATTTACCACACCCTGAAGGTCCAACTAGAACCAGGAACTCGCCATCTTTAACCTCAAGATTTAGCTTATTAACTGCCGGAGTTGTAGAACCCGGATAAATACGTGAAGCATTTTCAAATACAACAGTAGCCATGAGAAATTTCTCCTTCTCCGGGCAGGTACGTGCCCGACGGTCCGAGGATGAAGGTGATGAGCCCGGTTGGACCCAACGTAGGAAAGTCTAGCGGATATGGACAATGCGCATTCCTGTAGAGTTATACCCTTATGGAGCCCCACTCGTACGGCGGATTAATCGCAGCTTTATTCACAGTTGCAGGTTTGATACTTCTAGGTTCTCTCTTTGTCGCAGCTGAAATTGCACTTATCTCACTTCGCGAAAGCCAAATTCGACAATTAGCGACTAAGGGTAAACGCGGTAAGCGCGTTGCTTTACTCTCGGAAAATCCGAATAGATTTTTAGCAGCTGTTCAGGTTGGCATAACACTATGTGGATTTTTATCCGCTGCTTTGGGTGCCGAAAAACTTGGAGACTATGTAATTCCNTGGCTTGAAAGTCTGGGAGTTAACGATTCATTTAGTTCNATTACATCACTAATCGGTGTAACTATCATCATTGCTTATTTCTCATTAGTCTTTGGTGAGCTTGTTCCAAAGCGTTTAGCGCTATTTCGTACTGAACAGATTTCTCTTGCACTTGCTCCAATAATTGAAGTTGTAGCAGTAATTTTCCGACCAATTATTTGGTTGCTCTCACACTCCACCAACGCCGTTGTTCGAATTTTTGGTGTTGATCCAAAAGAGCAGCGCACCGCAATGTCTGAAGAAGAACTATTGGATTTAGTCGCAGGCCATGCAGCTTTAACTGATGAAGAACGTGACATTGTTGAAGAAGTATTTAACGCATCCGAGCGACAAATCCATGAACTCATGGTGCCGCGCACGGAAGTAGATTTCATGGATGCATCCCTCACTATTTCTAAAGCGATTGCGCTGGCAGTCGATAAAGCACACTCTCGTTATCCCGTTGTCCGTGGTTCAACGGATGAAGTAATCGGGTTTATTCACGTGCGAGATTTGCTGGACACATCTTTGGTATCAACCGGTGGAAAAGTTCAAGAGCTCGTTCGAAATATTATGTACTTGCCAGGGACAAAAGGTGTCCTGCCTGCGTTAACTGAAATGCGTAATCAAAGGCAGCATCTTGCAATTGTTTTGGATGAGTATGGTGGCACCGACGGAATCATTACGATGGAAGATTTAGTCGAATGTTTAATTGGAGATATTCGCGACGAATATGACTCTGATGACATGGAAGTCCAAATCGAATCACGCACAGGAGATTTTGAAGTTGATGGTCTTATTTCAATTGAAGACCTGTGCGAACAAACTGGTCTTGAAATTCCAGAAGGTCCATATGAAACTGCCAGTGGATTTGTGATGCATGTTCTTGGCCGAATTCCAGTACTCAATGATGTTGTCAGCATTAATGGATTAAGAATTACGGTTTTAACGCTAGAAGGTAAGCGAGCAGGTCAACTATTGATCTCTCAAAACGCCTAGTCCATGCGAGAATTAAGACCATGAGCACAAAGCGAGTCTTGTCGGGCATTCAGCCAACTAGTGACTCCTTTCACCTTGGCAATTATCTTGGCGCCGTTAAGCAATGGGTTGAATTACAAGATGGTCACGATGCTTTTTATTGCATCGTGGACCTACATGCATTAACTGTTGAAACAGATCCTGCATTAATGCGCAAGAGAACTCTGGTTTCTGCGGCCCAATTGTTGGCACTTGGAATCTCGCCTGAAAAATCAACACTTTTTGTGCAGTCACAAGTTCCAGAACATAATCAATTAGCGTGGATTATGGAGTGCATAACAGGATTTGGTGAAGCAAGCCGCATGACTCAGTTTAAGGACCGAAGCGCAAAAGGTGGATCTGATTCAACAAAAGTTGGAGTCTTCACTTATCCAATGTTGATGGCTGCAGATATTTTGTTATACCAAGCTGATTTGGTTCCAGTCGGTGAAGACCAACGTCAACATATCGAACTTACGAGAGATTTAGCCGAACGATTTAACTCACGTTATGGCGCAACTTTTAATATCCCATCAGGATTTATCCTTAAGCAAGGTGCCAAGATTTATGATTTGCAGAACCCAACTGCAAAAATGAGTAAGTCATCTGANTCAGTGGCGGGACTTATCGAAATTCTTGATTCTCCAGAAATAAACGCCAAGAAAATTAAGTCAGCAGTTACAGATGCTGGGCGTGAGATAAAATTTGATGAAAAAGAAAAACCTGGAGTGAGCAATTTATTAACTATTCATAGCGCGATATCAGGTCAAAAAATCGCTGATCTAGAAAATCATTTTTCAGGTAAAGGTTATGGCGATCTTAAAAGTGAAGTAGCCGATGTAGTTGTGGAATATCTCAAACCAATTCGAGAGAAAACCCTTGAGTTGCTATCTGATGAGACACATTTGCTGGCAATGCTCTCCACAGGGGCGGCAAAGGCCCATGAAGTCTCATCCACAACCCTTGCCAAGGCGTACTCCAACTTAGGTTTGGTGCGCTAAGTAACCCAAGAGTTTCAACGTAAGGTTGAGAGTTTAGATAAGTAAATCGTGCTGCAAAACGGCGCCACAAACATATCTGCGATTTTTGGGTTTCTGCTTGTAAAAATACTAGGCTCACCTCTAACGACAACCCTTGGTTTTATGTACCAAACATAAAACTGGGACCCCTTGGAGGAAAATTGAAGAAGTCAATTCGCATTGCGGCGCTCGTCGCAGCGGCAACTCTTGCAGCTGGTGCACTCGTTGCTCCAACTGCAAATGCAGCAACCAAAGTAAAGGCAGCAATTGCCTACGACATCGGTGGACGTGGCGATAAGTCATTCAATGACTCAGCTGCAGCCGGTCTAGACAGAGCTAAGAAGACTTTAGGCGCAACAGTTAAAGAAGTAACAGTTACACAAGGAACTGATTCAGAGCGCGAAGACAAACTACGTCTTCTTGCAAAAGCTGGATACAACCCAATCGTTGCAGTTGGTTTCCTCTATGCAGGACCACTGAAGAAGGTTGCTACTGAATATCCAAAGATCCAATTCGCAATCGTTGATGATTCATCAGTTGCACTTCCAAACGTTTCATCACTCGTATTCGCTGAAGAGCAGGGTTCATACCTTGCTGGCGTAGCTGCTGCTCTTGCATCAGTAACTGGTGAAATCGGATACATCGGCGGCGTACGTATTCCACTACTTCAGAAGTTTGAAGCTGGATTCGTTGCAGGTGTGAAGGCAACAGATAAGAACGCAACAGTTGACGTTAAGTACGTTACTGAGCCACCTGACTTCGGTGGATTCAATGACCCTGCAAAAGCAAAGGTTATTGCTAACGGAATGATCGATAAGGGTATCGATGTTATTTACTCAGCAGCAGGCGGTTCAGGTGCGGGTAACTTCGCAGCTGCAGTTGATTCTGCTAAGTACGGTAACAAGGTATGGACTATCGGTGTTGACTCTGATCAGTACCTCACAGCATCAGCAGCAGAAAAGAAGAACATGCTTACATCAATGCTTAAGCGCGTTGACAATGCTGTTTATGACGTTCTCGCTGCAGCAAGTGCTGGCAAGAAGGTTAACGATGCACTAGGTGGCGGAGCATTTGGCCGTACTTATGGCTTGAAGCTTGGTGGAGTTGGAGTTTCATACTCTGGCGGATACATCAACAAGTACAAGTCAAAGATTGATGCAGCTGCTAAGGCAATTACTGCTGGAAAAATTAAGGTACCAACAACTCCAGCGAAGTAATTTCAAGCAGTAAATCTGTAAAAAACTTAATAAAAGTAGTGGCGCTCGGTCCGAAAGTGGAGTTAGATTCACTTGTAGGACCGGGCGCTTCTCTTTAAAGATGGTGAATGAAAATGAATAGGAGACTTTTGTAGTGGCGATAGCAGTTGAGCTTCGACATATAAGCAAAAGATTTCCAGGGGTAGTCGCAAATAAAGACGTATCCATCAAGGTTGAATCTGGATCAGTTCACGCTCTCATTGGTGAAAACGGCGCTGGTAAATCAACTGTTATGAAAATCTTGTACGGCATGCAACGCCCTGATAGCGGCGAAATATTGGTAGCGGGAAAAACTGTTCACTTTAAGAAACCTGCAGATTCAATTGAAGCCGGAATCGGAATGGTCCATCAACACTTCATGCTCGCTGATAATTTCACAGTGCTTGAAAATATCGTCCTTGGTTACGAGCCATCACATGGTGGGGTCATAGATTTCAATCAAGCGCGCACAAAGATTAATGAAATGGCTGCGGCATATGGGCTCACCGTGGACCCTGATGCTCTTGTGGCAGATTTAGGCGTTGGCCAACGCCAGCGTGTGGAAATTCTTAAAGTTCTATACCGCGGAGCAAAAATTCTGATCTTTGATGAACCGACTGCAGTACTTGTGCCTCAAGAAGTAGATGAACTCTTTCAGGCGCTGCAAGGTCTGCGCAAAGAAGGTTTAACAGTTATTTTCATTACTCACAAACTCGATGAAGTTTTGCGAGTAGCAGATGACGTCACAGTCATTCGAGCTGGCGTTACGGTTGCTGAAGTAAAAGCTTCTGGTGTAAATGCTAAAAAACTAGCTGAACTTATGGTTGGAAGTGAGTTGCCTTCGCCAGAAATTCATGGAAGCGCAAAGAGAAATGAAGTCACTCTTTCTCTAAAGAATTTAACAGTTGCTGCAGAGTCTGGTGCGCGAAATCTAGTAACTGATGTGAGTTTTACTCTGCATGCCGGTGAAGTACTTGGAATTGCAGGTGTTGAAGGAAACGGTCAGAGCGAATTAATTGAAGCAATACTTGGTTTACGTGAATATACGGGCACTGTGGTTTTTAAAGGTGAGCCACTTGATAGCGAATCAGTTTCTGATCGCCGAGATATGGGCATCGGGTTTATTCCCGAAGATCGCCAACGTCAGGCGCTCTTAATGGCATCTCCATTGTGGGAGAACAGAATTTTGGGACATCAACGCGGAAAACCAGTTATGAATGGTGTGCGCATAGATCGCAAAGCAACAATGGCTGACACGATTCGAATCATGCAAGAGTTTGATGTTCGAGCTCCTGGTCCAGATACTTTGGCACTTGCTCTCTCGGGTGGAAACCAACAAAAATTTATTGTTGGCCGCGAAATGAGTGGATCTCCATCACTGCTTTTGGCGTCGCACCCAACACGCGGCGTAGATGTTGGTGCACAAGCAGCTATTTGGAATGAATTACGTGCGGCTCGTGAAAAAGGAATGGCAATTGTTTTAATTAGCGCCGACCTTGAAGAGCTAATTGGTTTATCTGATCGATTAGTAGTGATGCTTCGTGGTTCAGTCACCGCCGAATTAGATCCCGCAAAGACCACTCCAGAGACTCTCGGTTCTGCGATGACAGGTGCGGCGTAATGAGATTTAAACCTGGCAAGATCGCACTTTCTATCGCAGCTCCAGTTTTTGCTGCCGTCTTTAGTTTGGCTGTTTCAAGTGCATCTTTACTCGCTACAAATAAATCACCGCGCGAAGCCTTTGCAATCATGTGGGAGTTTGGTTCTGGTGCAGGATCATTGATGGAAGCAGTAAATCTTGCGACCTCTTATTACATCGCGGCAATTGCGATTGCTCTGACATTTAGAGCCGGATTATTTAATATCGGCGTCGAAGGTCAGCTTCGCTTGGGCTCGCTCTTTGCTGCCTATTTCGGAGCAATGATTGCGTTGCCACCTGTGTTACATATCGCTGCAATATTTTTTATTGCGATGTTTGTTGGAGGATTATGGGCAGCAATCGCGGCCTATTGAAAGTAAAGCGCGGTGTAAGCGAAGTTATTTCGACAATTATGCTTAACAGTATTGCGGGCGGATTATCTGCTTACCTGCTCTCAAAACACTTTATGGTCAAAGTTGAAGGAAGCAATGACTTAGCAACTAAGCCACTTGCACCTAGCGGACAATTCCCAGATTTAATGCCGGTACTTAAAAAACTTGGAGTTGAAGAACAGCCTGGCGGCGGCGTTTATGGAATGCTAATCATCGCGATAGTTTTAGGAATTGGATTCTGGTTTGTCGTTAACCGCACAAGGTTTGGTTTCGAATTGCGATCAACTGGAATGAATCCGATCGCAGCGCGCGTTAGTGGTGTTGATTCAAAGAAGATGACTTTTATTGCTCTGGTTGCAAGTGGTGCGATTGCTGGACTTGCGGGCTTACCAACATTGCTTGGTGATACTCATAGTTACACATTAGGTTTCCGCGGTGGCGTTGGTTTTACAGCCATTGCAATTGCATTGCTAGGTCGTAACTCGGCCGTCGGAATGGCAATTAGTGCGTTGTTATTTGGTTTCTTGGAAGTAGCTTCGCGAACACTAGAACTTATTGATATAGCACCAGAGACTTATGTGATTATGCAGGGTTCAATTTTGCTTAGTGCGGTAATTGCATACGAAGTAGTTCGCAGATACCAGCTCACACTTCAAAGTCAGGCTTTTGCTAAGGAAGGTGACAAGTAGTGTTAGAAAAAGGAAAGCTTTCTGGCATGCGCCGCATAATTGTGATTTTCTTTGGGATCATTGCGATACTTTCAATAATTCGAATTGCAACAGGTGCATCTGATTTAACTAGCGTTGGCACGGCAAAGGCCGCACTCCTGCTTTCGGTTCCAATTGTTTTGGCAGCTCTAGGTGGTTTATTTGCTGAACGCGCCGGAGTTGTAAATATTGGTCTTGAAGGCATGATGATCATGGGTGCGTGGGCTGGTGGATTTATTGGAAGCATTCACGGCCCATGGATGGGATTAGTAGGAGCAATTATTTTTGGCGCAGTAGGAGCTTTGGTTCACGCTGTGGCAACAATTACATTTGGTGTAGACCATGTGGTCTCTGGTGTTGCAATCAATATTATTGCCGCCGGTTTAGTTCGATACATCTCAACAATCTTGGCTCAAGGTGGATCCTGGCCAGGACCATCACAATCACCGGATGTAGAACCTATTGGGCAAAATGGTTTACCAATTCTTTCGGCTGGAAAGTACTTTGGTTGGCAGAGTCCTGACTTGCTCGGCGCAATTGGTGAAAAGAATTGGTTCTTGATTTCAGATATTTCACGAGTACTCCGTGGATTAACAGGTGAACTTTCTTACGTAACAATGATTGCAGTGGCCCTTGTTCCACTGAGCTATTTCATCTTGTGGAAGACATCATTTGGGTTGCGTCTGCGCAGTACTGGTGAATCACCAATTGCTGCTGAATCACTCGGTGTAAATGTTTATGCAATGAAGTATTGGGGAGTTTTACTATCCGGTGGATTCGCAGGTCTTGGTGGCGGTTTCTTAGCAATCGTTGCAGCCAATCACTATCAAGAGAATCAAATTGGCGGTCGCGGATATATTGGATTAGCCGCAATGCTCTTTGGTAATTGGCGCCCTGGTGGCTTATTTGCAGGAGCCGCGCTCTTTGGATTTGCTGATGCACTGCAACTGCGAGATTCCACCGCGATTCATGCGCTCTTACTTCTCATTGTTGCATTCTTACTATTTGCATCCTGGCGTTCATTTAAGAAAGCAAAAATCATTGGTGGATTAGTAGCCCTTGCAGTCGCAGCATTTTTTGCTTGGTTCTTTATTGCCTTTGATGAACTTCCTGGTCAGCTAGTTACGATGACGCCATACCTAGCAACATTGATTGTTTTATCTTTTGCTTCACAACGATTACGAGGACCTGCTGCCGCAGGTTTCCCATATCGACGTGGCGGATTGAAATAAATGTCACTCACTCCTGATTGGCAACTCTTACATTCAACGGCAATTGCTGCGAGTAAAAAAGCGTATGCGCCGTATTCAAATTTTCCAGTAGGCGTTGCAGGTTTGGTCAATGATGGGCGAATTATTAGTGGCTGCAACGTCGAAAATGCGAGTTACGGACTTGGATTGTGCGCTGAATGCAGCATGACATCAGAGCTAGTAATGAGTGGCGGTGGCCGACTGGTTGCCGTTCTGTGTGTTGACGCACAAGGTGATTACTTGGCCCCATGCGGGCGATGCAGACAACTCTTATTTGAACATGGTGGTAATGAGTTATTACTTATGACTCCAGATGGACCTATGAAAATGTCTACNATTTTGCCTTGGGCATTTGGTCCAGATGATTTAGATCGTAAATAGTTTTAGATGAGCGCGATAGAACCTTTCTCGGCAGTAGAAATAATTAGTGCCAAAAGAGACAAATTAGTTCTCACAAATCCACAGATCGATTGGGTAATCGATGCATACACACGTGGAGCAGTCGCTGATGAACAAATGTCTGCATTGCTGATGGCAATTTTACTTAATGGAATGAATTCACAAGAAATTTCTCGCTGGACTAATGCCATGATAAATAGTGGCGAAAAAATGAATTGGTCAATGCTTGATCGCCCCACAGTAGACAAACACTCAACAGGTGGAGTTGGCGACAAAATTACTTTGCCATTAGCCCCACTTGTTGCAGCATGTGGGGCTGCGGTTCCACAATTATCAGGACGTGGCTTGGGCCATACCGGTGGCACTTTAGATAAATTAGAAGCAATTGCGGGCTGGCAGGCATCTCTTAGTAATGAAAAAATGTTACAAGTTTTGCAAGAGTGCGGGGCAGTTATTTGTGCAGCCGGTGCTGGTTTGGCTCCAGCGGATAAGAAGTTATATGCGCTACGCGATGTAACTGCAACTGTTGAAGCAATTCCACTTATTGCATCATCGATTATGAGTAAGAAAATTGCAGAAGGTACAAGTGCGCTGGTTCTAGATGTTAAAACTGGCTCCGGTGCATTTATGAGTGATCCGCTAAAGGCTCGTGAATTGGCACAAACAATGGTTGGCCTTGGAAAAGATGCAGGAGTGAAAACTCTTGCTTTGGTAACTGCAATGGATGTTCCTCTTGGCCTCACAGCGGGCAATGCACTAGAAGTTCGCGAATCACTAGAAGTTTTAGCAGGTGGCGGACCAGCAGATGTAGTGGAGTTAACAATTATTTTTGCCCGTGAGATGTTGGAATTAGTTGGCATTAAAGGAAAAGATCCCGAGCGTGCTCTTAAAGATGGTTCTGCAATGGATGTTTGGCGAAAAATGATTAGTGCTCAAGGCGGAAATCCAGATGCGCCTCTGCCTGTNGCAAAAGAAAAGTTAACGATATCTGCCGATGCAAGCGGCACGGTTCTTTCTATGGATGCAATGTCTGTTGGTGTGGCTGCTTGGCGCTTAGGTGCAGGGCGCTCACGCCAAGGAGAAAGCGTGCAATCTGGTGCCGGAATCGAAATTCATAAGAAACCTGGCGAGAAGATCGTTGCAGGAGAGCTTTTGTTCACCCTTCATACCGATACGCCTGAACGATTTGCACGAGCGCAGGAAGTGTTAGAAGGTAGTGTTGCAATTGGTAGTACAGAAGTGAAGNGGCTTCCACTTATCGTGGAGCGAATTAATTGAAATTGGTGAAAAAGTGAGCATGCAAAGTATTCCAACGGTCGAGCAGATTAAGCGCGTTCCAAAGGTTTTATTGCACGATCACTTAGATGGTGGATTACGCCCACAAACAATTATTGATATTGCTAAGAAAATTGGTTACACCGCTCTACCAACAGATAACGCAGAAGAGCTAGGAGAGTGGTTTCGTGAATCTTGCGATTCTGGATCGTTGGTGCGTTACCTAGAAACTTTTAGTCACACAATTGCCGTCATGCAAACTCGTGAAAATATTATTCAAGTTGCTCGTGAATGCGCACTCGACCTTGCTCGCGACGGCGTAGTTTATGCCGAAGTGAGAGGAGCACCTGAGTTATTTACAGAGCAAGGACTCTCACTCGATGATGTTATTCAGGCGACTTTAGATGGTTATCGCGAAGGTGAAGAGTTGGCACGCAAAGAAGGATTTATAATTTCTGTGCAATCACTTTTGTGTGGAATGCGACAAAATAATCGATCTCAAGAAGTTGCCGAACTAGCGGTGAAGTATCGCGACAAAGGTGTTGTGGGATTTGATATCGCTGGTCCAGAAGATGGCTTCCCGCCTTCTAATCAGCAAAGCACATTTGAATATTTACGTCGCGAAGATGCACATTTCACAATTCACGCTGGTGAAGCTTACGGATTACCTTCTATTTGGGAAGCAATTCAATTATGTGGCGCAGAACGTCTAGGTCACGGCGTAAGAATTATTGATGACATTGACGTAAGCGGCGGGGAACCTAAATTAGGTCAACTAGCTTCATATATCCGCGACAGACGAATTCCGCTAGAACTCTGTCCTACATCGAATTTGCAAACAGGGGCAGCAAAAAATATTGAACAACATCCCATTGGAATATTAGCCAAACTACGCTTTCGGGTGACTCTAAATACAGATAATCGTTTAATGAGCCAAACTTCCATGACTCATGAGATGACAGAGGTAGTTCGAGCCTTTAAATGGGATTTCGCTGATTTACAGAGAATCACAATCAATGGAATGAAGAGTGCATTTATTCCTTACCCAGAGCGGCTAGAGATAATCGAAAAGATTATTAAGCCAGGATATGCAGCGATTGCGTCTGAATAAATGATTGATTTTCTAGATAAAGATTTTATAGAAAATCCATATCCAGCACTTCAGCAGTTGCGAGCAGAGGGAAAACCCATCTGGCACGAGGGTGTTCAGATGTATCTGGCAGCTAGATACGATGATGCAAATGAAGTTTTGCGAACCAAATCTTTAGGACGCATCTTTAAGCCCAAAGATCCCGAATTTCAATGGGATGTTTTTAACTGGTTACACGCAGATTCAATTCTAGATAGCGAGCCACCCAAGCACACTCGTCTACGATCACTAGTTGCCAAAGCATTTAATAGAAACAAAATCGAAAGCCAGCGCCCGGCGATAGAGAAGATAACTAATGAGTTACTCGGTGCTATAGAAGTAAAAATCCGCGCCAGGCAAACCTTCGACGTTATCGCAGATTACGCAGAGCCACTGCCAGTAAAAGTGATCGCAGCTTTATTGGGATTTCCGCAGGCAGATGAATATTTGCTAAGGCCATGGTCTCAATCAATTGTGAAAATGTATGAAGTTAATCCAACTCTTGAACATCAAAATGAAGCCAAAGAAGCCGCTAAAGAGTTTGCTGATTATGTTCTTGGATTAATGCTGGATCGAAAGAAGAATCCAGGAACCGATCTAATTAGCGACCTGGCTGCAGTTGAAGAGAGCGGTGAAAAGTTAAGTGCCCACGAGTTAGTGGCAACGTGCATTCTTTTACTCAATGCCGGCCATGAAGCTAGCGTTAATGCTTTTGGAAACGGAATGGTTGCCGCGCTTTCACGTCCTGACCAAGCAGAGTTACTCAGAACCAAAGCACGAGAGATCGCAGAAAGTGCAGTTGAAGAATTTTTGCGNTTTGATGCTCCGCTTCATCTATTTGAGCGAACTGCAACAGCGGATACAACAATTGGGGGAGTAACCATTAAAGAAGGTCAGAAAATTGCTTCTTTATTGGGCTCTGCTAACCGCGATGAAAAAATATTTGAGCGTTCCAATGAGATGGATCTTTTACGAAATCCAAACCCACATATTGGTTTTGGCGCAGGTATACATTTTTGCCTTGGAGGCCCACTTGCTCGTCTTGAAATGGGAATATCTTTACCAGCCCTTTTTGAAAGATTTAAAGATATTGAATTAGCAAGTACTCCAAAGCGGCGTCCAACTTTTGTATTACGTGGTTATGAAAGTGTTGAAATTTCAGCAGCGCTTGGATAAGAAGATTGCGCACCTTTTCTTGTCACGCTAATTGATGCAATACGACAGGCAAATTGAGCCGCTGAAGCTGGATCTAATCCACAACCAAGTGCGTACGAAAAGGATCCTATAAAGCAATCACCAGCACCAGTTGTATCAACAGCATTAACTGATTTAGTTGGAATTCGCGTGATTATTCCTGACTCTGAAATTAATATGGCGCCGGCGCTTCCTACAGTGATTACTGAGTTTTTTCCTTCTCGAAATTTCTCTAAGTTATAACTTTCTGGAGTGGATCCAGTAAATTCTTTGAACTCGACCTCATTAGGAATCAACCAATCAGTAACTGCCAATAATTGCTCACTGAGTTCTTCAAATGGAGCAGGATTTAAAAGTGTTGTGCAGCCACGCTCCTTTGCTGCTTTAAATGCTGCCGTAGTAACAGATTGNGGAATNTCGCACTGNCCAATAACTATGGAAAGTTCTGGAATAGAATTGATGGCACTAACTGCATGTTTGGCATCAAAGTCATGATTAGCACCTGATACAACAATAATTCTATTTTCACCTGATTTATCTACCCATATATGGGCAACGCCTGTCGGTAATTCTGAAATCTTTACAAACTCCGAATTAACCTTTTGGTTGGCGAAATTTTCTTTGTAAGACTTTCCGAAGAGATCATCTCCGATACTGCCAACCATATAAACATGCGCACCAGCTAAGGCGGCCATGACTGCTTGGTTCGCACCTTTTCCGCCAAAGCCTGTTGCAAATAGATTTCCGAAAAGGGTTTGCCCGGGTGTAGGTAAGACGTCTGCATAACAAGTTAGATCCATGCAGGTACTGCCTACGATTGCGATTACTGGTGCTCTGGCCACGAAATAGATAATAGGCTAACTCCATGAATTCCACACCAGTAATACTTGATGTAGATACAGGAATTGATGATGCCTTTGCGATTTTATTCGCCGCCCGTCATCCATCAATTAAATTACTTGGGGTTACGTGCGTGGATGGAAATACAAACGTTGCTCAAGTAGTGGCAAACACTCTTCAAGTACTAGATGCTGCCGGAGCTGCTGACATTCCTGTTGCTCGCGGTGCGATACGACCACTACTTGGACAATCTCAATACGCTGAATATGTACATGGTGAAGATGGAATGGGTGATTTAGGTTTACCACCATCTCAAAGAAGTATTGATCCTCGCTCTGCAATCGAATTGATTCGCGATTTAGTAAATGAGTCTAAAGAACCTGTGACATTAGTTCCTCTGGCACCGTTGACAAATATCGCATTGTTTCTTCGAGCCTTTCCAGAAAGTGCCAAGAAACTAAAGAGAATTGTTTTAATGGGAGGCTCAGCCTCTGCAGGAAATGCAACACCTGCAGCAGAATTTAATATCTGGCACGATCCAGAAGCCGCCGCCATAGTTTTCCAAAGTGGTATTCCAATCACGATGTATGGCCTTGATGTTTTCATGCGTCCATGTGTGAGCAGCGATGAAGCAGCAAAGCTTTCTAAGTCATCAGATCCTTGTGCGCAATTTGCAGCAAGATTGATAAACGCATTCATCGAACGCATTGGTTCACCGGTCACCTTGGGTGATTATGGGGCGGTCGCAAGTGTCATTGCACCTGAATTAATTACTACCGAAAGATTTGATGTAATAGTTGATACTTCTGCAGGACCAGCTCGAGGTCAAACTATTGTTGATCGCAGACCAGCACTTGAATTAGAAATCGAACCTCTTCGATTAGAAAATGCTGCCAAAGTCGATGTAACCCTAGATTTAGATGTTGAGGGAATGCGTCAGCTGTGGCTAAAAACTATTGATCCAAATTTCTAGTTACACACCGATTGGGTGCCAGACCGTCTTGGATTCCATGAACGCCAATATGCGCCCAGGTGTGGCAGTATCTTTGAAAGCGTGAATCCGCTTTAAATTTTGCGCTCCAGCAACTTTAATCTCAGCAACAAATTTAGAATCTAATCCAGTGATATCTAGTCCATCAATATCCATATGAGATGCAAACCAGGGTGCTAGTTCTGCAGTTTTTCCAGTCAAAATATTGACTACTCCAGCGGGCACATCACTAGTTGCAATAACTTCGGCAAGGCTCATTGCTGGCAAAGGAGCGTTTTCGCTAGCAAGTGCGATAACGGTGTTACCACTTGCAATGATTGGGGCAATTCCTGCGATGAATCCAAGGAGTGCAGATTTCTTTGGAGCGATAAAACCAACAACACCTAGTGCTTCCGGAATGGTGAAGTTGTAATAAGGACCAGCGACAGGGTTGGTTGCTCCATCTAGTGCGCTAATTTTATCTGTCCATCCTGCATACCAAACCAGCAGATCAATACTTTGTTCAACTTCATCATGTGCTTTTTTCACCGTGACGCCAGTGAGTTCAGAAATTTCAGAGACAAATTGCTCGGTGCGACCTTCGAGCATTTCTGCCATGCGATAAAGAATTTGCCCACGGTTATAGGCAGTTGCTTGCGACCAGCCACTCTGTGCGGCGCGTGCTGCAACAACTGCATCTTTAAGGTCTTTGCGCGAAGCCATGCATGGGTTGGCTATGAAATCACCTTTTGAGTTTTTAACTTCGTATGTCCGACCGGATTCAGTGCGTGGGAAAGCACCACCAATGAATAACTTGTAAGTTTTCTTCACATCAATTCGCTTACTCATGTGAAACTCCTTTGAGATAAGCAGTCAGGCCGTGGCGACCGCCTTCGCGACCCCATCCGGACTCTTTGTAACCACCGAAGGGACTTGTTGGATCAAATTTATTAAATGTATTTGCCCAAATAACTCCAGCTTTTAACTTTTGGGAAGCCCAGAGAATCTTCGAACCTTTCTCACTCCATATGCCGGCAGATAGACCGAATGGAGTGTTATTTGCCTTATCAATTCCTTCTTGTGGCGTACGGAAAGTAAGCACTGATAAAACAGGGCCAAATATCTCTTCACGAGCAATTCGATGAGATTGTGTGACACCGGTAAATATTGTTGGAGCAAACCAGAATCCCTTACTTGGCAATTCACATGGGGGACTCCAGCGCTGTGCACCTTCTGCATCTCCGGCAAGGGATAGTTCTTTGATTTTTTCCAATTGTGCTCGAGAGTTAATAGCACCTAAATCAGTATTTTTATCGAGTGGATCTCCAACACGGATCTTTTCCATCCGCTTTTGCAACTTCTTAATGAACTCATCAGAAATGCTCTCTTGAATCACAAGTCGTGATCCGGCGCAGCAGACGTGTCCTTGATTAAAGAAAATTCCGTTGACAATTCCTTCTACACTTTCATCAATTGCAGCATCTTCAAAGACGACATTTGCAGCTTTGCCACCAAGTTCGAGAGTGACACTCTTTGAAGTTGCGGCAACGGCTTGGGCAATAATTTTTCCAACTTCGGTAGATCCTGTGAATGCAATTTTGTTTATGCCTGGGTGATTAACAATTAACGCACCTGTTGAGCCATCTCCAGTGACGATATTTACAACACCTGCTGGCAATCCAGCTTGCTCGCATACTTCTGCAAAGAGCAGAGCTGTCAGTGAAGTTGTTTCAGCCGGTTTTAGAACAACAGTGTTGCCAGTTGCAAGGGCTGGAGCAATCTTCCAGGCAAGCATGAGCAAAGGAAAATTCCAAGGGATAATTTGACCGACAACTCCGTGTGCTTTTGCTTTTGTGCCAACACCTGCGAACTCAAGTTTGTCAGCCCACCCTGCGTGATAAAAAAAGTGCGCTGCAGCAAGTGGAACATCGACATCACGTGATTCTCTAATGGGTTTTCCATTATCTAAACTTTCTAGTACCGCAAATTCACGTGTGCGCTCTTGCAATATGCGAGCGATTCTAAATAGATACTTGCCACGTTCACGGCCTGAAAGTTTTGACCAGTGCACATCCAAAGCTTTCTTGGCGGCCTTGACTGCAGCATCAACGTCTTTTTTGCTGCCTAGAGCAATTGAGCTAAGAACTTCTTCGGTGGCAGGATTAATTGTTGGAAAGTGTTTTTCTCCGGCAACAAACTTTCCACCGATGTAATGCCCGTATTTGGGCTTAATGGAGACGCTGGCGCGTGATTCTGGCGCCGGTGCATATTCAAAGCTCATGCAAGATTCTCCATTAATCGATCGTTACGTACTGAGGACTAGCGTAGTAGCCATCATCCATTTTCATGCGCTGCATCAAAAGGTCATTAAGTAGTGCGCTAGCACCGATTCTAAAAAGCGATGGAGTCAGCCAATCTGGACCTGCAGTCTCATTTACGAGGACCAGTTGTTTGATTGCATCCTTGGTATTGCGAATACCGCCGGCAGGTTTGACACCAATGCGCACACCAGCCATCTCGTAAAAGTCTCGAACAGCTTCAAGCATCACAAGAACAACTGGCGGTGTTGCAGCTGGCGCAATTTTACCTGTTGAGGTTTTAATGAAATCTGCCCCGGCAAGCATTGCTAAGTAGGAAGCTTTTCGAACATTGTCATATGTAACAAGTTCTCCTGTCTCAAAAATTACTTTAAGGTGTGCTTTATCTGCGCATATTTCCTTGATTGCAACTATTTCATTGAAAACTTCAATATATTTTCCAGATAGAAATGCCCCGCGATCAATGACCATATCTATCTCAGCAGCACCTGCAGCAATTGCATCTTTCGTATCTTGAATTTTAACTTCCATTGAAGCACGCCCGGATGGGAAGGCAGTTGAAACAGCCGCAACAGGAACATGTTTGCCACCAATTAAATCCAGATGAGTTCGTGCAATAGAAACCATGTCGTTATAGACGCAGACCGCCCCCACGCTTGGAACGCTGAGATCTGTTGGGTCTGGGCGAACAGCTTTTGCGCATAACGCTTGTACTTTGCCTTGCGTATCAGCACCTTCAAGTGTTGTTAAATCAACCATCGAGATTGCTGTGTCAATTGCCCAGCGCTTACTAGTTGTTTTAATACTTCTAGTTGCAAGCATTGCTGTGCGACTATCAGCTCCGACGGCGTCAACGCCAGGCAAATCATTTAGAAATTTCCTAAGGGAGATGTCAGATCCATCAATGAGGCCGTAATACATCTCGCACCTCATCCAATCTGTCGGTAATTAAGAAAGCAATTCTCTCAGTGAAGGGCGCAATTGTTCAAGTAGCGATTGCGCAATTAATTTATCTGAATTGACTATTTCAACGTAACACTTGATTTTCGGCTCTGTTCCACTTGGGCGAATAATGATCCGAATATTGTTTTCAAGCATAAATCGAAGACCATCTGTTGGGGGCAAGCTATTGCGCGGATTAGATAAATCATCTGAGGACAACACTTTAAATCCTGAAATTTCAGAAAGAGGATTCGCCCTTAACTTATTCATGATTACTGCAATGGAGGATATATCTGTTACACGAATAGAAATTTGCTCTGTCGCGTGAAAACCATAGATATCCCAAATTTCATCTAAGAAATCTAGAAGTGTCTTTCCTTGAGAATGTAAATCTGTCGCAATTTGAGCAATTGAAAGGGCGGCAGATATTCCATCTTTATCATTGACCGTCATTGCGTCGACACAAAAACCAATTGCTTCCTCATATCCAAAAGCAAGATGTGGAATTTTTGCAATGTATTTAAAGCCGGTTAAAGTTTCTTGAAAATCTAATCCATGGCGTGCTGCTATTTTGGAAAGAATTGAAGAAGAAACTATTGAGTTAGCTAACGTTCCCGATTTAATATTTCGTGCAATCGATTCGCCCAGTAGCGCACCAATTTCATCGCCTCTGAGTGCTCTCCAGGTTGAGTTACGATCTTTTATCGCAATCGAACAACGATCAGCATCTGGATCATTAGCAATGATTAAATCAGCGTCAAATGTTGTGGCGGTTTCAAATGCCAAATCTAAAGCGCCGACTTCTTCAGGATTCGGAAATGCAAGTGTTGGAAAATTTGGATCGGGTTGTGCCTGAGCNGCAACNAGAATNAGCGAAGGAAAACCCGCGCGATGAAAAACGCGTTGCAATGTCTTTGTTCCGACTCCATGCATCGCGGTATAGACAATTTTGAGATCACCGGGACGCGGTGCTAATGCCTTAGTTTGATCGACATATTTTTCCACGATGTCTTCGCTAAGAATTTCCCAAGTTTGCGCGCGCGCAATCGTTTTCAGACTTTTTATCTTTTCAATCTCAGCAGATATTTGCTTGTCGGCAGGGGAGATGATTTGTGAACCGCGATAGTTAACTCCATCAACAGTGCCGCCTAAGTAAACCTTATAACCGTTATCACTTCCTGGGTTGTGGCTAGCAGTGACCATAATTCCTACGTCAGCGCCTATTTCATTGACAGCAAATGCTAAGACTGGAGTTGGTAGAGGACGTGGCAATACAGAAACTTTAAAACCTGCACCTGCAAAAATTTGAGCACTTAACTCTTCAAAGACATCAGATCCATGTCTAGCATCTCGTCCAATGACAACTGATGTAAGAGATCGAGCCTTCATATATTGCACAATGCCAGCTGCTGTTCTTCCAACTACGGCTTGATTCATGCAGGAAGGACCTGGACCTAACGGGCCTCGCAAACCGGCTGTGCCAAATTGTAAGAAACCAGAGAAGTATTTTCGAAGAGTAATTTCATCACTTGATTCAATCAGTGCCTTTAATTGTGCGGCAGTAACGGGATCGGGGTCATCTGCGATCCATGCACTTACTTCAGTTAAAAGTTCTGAATCCATAAACTTAGAGTAACTTCGGAATAACTTCCTTGAGAAGAGTTCCCATGCGAGTTGCAGCCGCTTTTCCAGCAGCTATTACTTCTTCGTGATTAAGTTTTTCACCTGTTACACCTGCTGCGGCATTTGTTACCAATGAAATTCCAAGAACTTCGGCTCCGAGGGCATGAGCTGCGATTGCTTCAGGAACAGTGGACATGCCAACTAGATCAGCGCCCATTGCTCGCATCATCAAAATTTCAGCAGGTGTTTCATACGTTGGACCACGCCAATGAACATAGACACCTTCAGCTAAAGAATTATCTGCCGTTTTTACAATTGCTCTGATGCGCTTGCTATATAAATCTGTGAGATCAACAAAGTGCGCACCAATGAGGGGAGAGGTAGCGGTGAGTGAAATATGGTCACGAATAAGAACTGGTTGGCCAACTGAATAACTAGTGTTAATGCCGCCACACGCATTTGTAAGGATCACAACTTTGCAACCAGCTTTAACCGCAGTTCTTACGCCATGAACTACTGGTTCGATTCCTTTGCCTTCATATAAATGTGTGCGGCCAAGAAATACCAGTGCACGAAGGATTTTATCTCCGCTTTTAATTGAGTAGGAACGAATTTTTCCAGAGTGACCAACAACTGCTGGAGGTAGAAAGCCTGTAATTTCATCAGCATCACATTCAAAATCTGGTGAGCCCAGAACCGAAACCGCATCGACCCAACCTGATCCCATAACAAGTGCAATGTCATGTGAGAGCACACCTGTTCGTTTTGCTATTTCAGATGCAGCTTGCTCTGCAGCTTTTAGCGGATCGCTGTAAAGCAGTTGGTCACTTGTCATGCGTCAATAATGTCACAAAGTGTGCTACCACTTGAAACTGTTTCACCAAGAATTGCACTCAGATTGGCGATTACCCCATCTCGATGCGCGCTCAATGGCTGCTCCATTTTCATTGCTTCTAAAACGAATATTAATTCACCAACGACAACCTTCTGACCCTCTTCAACGCCTACTTTCACAACAGTTCCTTGCATCGGGCTAGTTACTGCAGTACCGGTTGATGCACCACTTGCACCTTCTTTTGCTCGGTGGCGCTTATGGACAGGTTCGGGAGCATGGACAAATATCTCAAATCGCTTTCCATTGACCTCTGTAACTAAATGTTCCGGGGCTGCATGTGTTTGAGAATCTAGTGCTGAATGCGCAAATGGTGGAATCTCATTTTTAAACTCATTTTCGATATAGCTTGTGTAGATACTGAAATTTTCAGTGAAAGCAGGATCATCCATAATTGCACGGTGAAATGGAATGGCTGTTGCTAATCCACCGACTTCAAATTCTGACAACGCACGCCGAGCCCGCTGAACTGCTTCTTCTCGCGTTGCACCAGTAACTATCAACTTTGCTAGGAGTGAATCGAAGTTTCCACCAATTGTGTCGCCATTTCTAAAACCTGCATCAACTCTCACGCCAGGACCTGTTGGTATCTGCCATTTAGTAATTCGACCTGGAGCAGGCAAGAAAGAGCGTCCAGGATCTTCACCGTTTATGCGAAATTCAAATGAGTGCGCACGAATTTGTGGATCATCAAAACCTAGATCTTCACCCATTGCGATTCTAAATTGTTGGCGAACTAGGTCAATTCCAGTTACTTCTTCGCTGACAGGATGCTCAACTTGAAGACGTGTATTAACTTCCAGGAAGGAAATCGTTCCGTCTGCGCCAATTAGAAATTCGCAGGTGCCAGCTCCTACGTAACCGGCTTCTTTCATGATTGCCTTACTTGAACGGTAGAGCTCCTCTATTAGTTTTTCACTTAAAAATGGCGCAGGAGCTTCCTCAACTAGTTTTTGGTGACGTCGCTGCAATGAACAATCTCGAGTACTGACAACGACTGCATGTCCACTCTTATCAACTAACACCTGTGTTTCCACGTGNCGCGGTTTATCTAGGTAGCGCTCCACAAAACATTCACCACGCCCAAAACCAGCNATNGCTTCTCGAACAGCCGATGCAAANGCATCNGGAATTTCTTCTAATGTGTGNGCAATTTTTAAACCGCGACCACCACCACCATGTGCAGCTTTAATAGCAACGGGCAACCCATGTTCTTTCGCAAAAGCAATGATTGCTTCAGCATTTTTAACGGGATCTGCTGTTCCCGCAACAAGTGGAGCGCCAGCTTTTGCAGCAATTTTACGTGCTGAAACCTTATCTCCCAGTGCCTTAATTGCTGAAGGTGGCGGACCAATCCATGTTAATCCGGCATCGATAACGCTTTGTGCAAATACGGCATTTTCAGATAAGAAACCATATCCAGGGTGAACTGCATCAGCCCCAGATTCTTTTGCAACTTCAATAATTCTTGGAATGTTTAAATAGGTTGAAACTGCAGATGTGCCACCGAGTGCATAGGCATGTGTTGCCATTTGTGCATGTAATGAATTTCGATCTTCATCAGAATAAATCGCAACACTTTCAAGACCGTGATCTTGGCATGCTCTGATTACGCGCACGGCAATTTCGCCGCGATTGGCTATGAGTACACGTTTCATTTCATCGACTTCACTTCTGGCCAGCTATAACCCAATTGAGTCATCGCACTTCTTAAAAATGGCATTGAGATACCAACGACGTTGGTGTAGTCGCCTTCGATTGATGGAATAAATGGAGAGCTAAATCCGTCGAGCGTAAAACCACCTGCAACATGTAGAGGTTCNCCTGATTCGATGTAATCATCGATTTCAGCATCGGTCATATCTGTAAATGTCACCTTGGTTGTAATTCGATCACTAATTTCTCGATCTTTTTGCGTATCGATTACGCAATGACCCGTGTGAAGATATCCAGATTTTCCGCGCACTCTTTGTGCTCGTTCCTTAGCAACAGATGCTGTACCTGGCTTACCAAGTGATTGACCTTCAAATTCAAATGTTGAATCGCACCCAATAATGATTGCGGGATAGTTAACTTGTTCCCGAACTGTATGCGCCTTCGTAATCGCCAAGGCGATGACCATATCTTGCGGTTTCATCGAATTGAAAAAATCAGTTTCTTCATCGACGTTACTGACCATAATCGTGGGCTTAAGGCCAGCGGACTCTAAAAGTCGGCGCCTAGAAGCTGATTGTGAAGCAAGAACAAGCGTTGGCATTTAGTTATTTCGTCCTGACCCAAATTTAATGTGCTGTGGCAAAGCCGAGCGCAATATAGGTTTTGCCCAGACGCTTCGCTTTACAACTGGTTTGAGAACTTCATGTTTGTGGTGGGACATCGCAAATTCAATCGCAGCTAATTCATCTGAAGTTGGATTTCCAAGCACAATGTCATACTTGACTTTGTTTGGGGTCATAGTGGAATGTTTCCGTGCTTGCGTGCAGGCAATGTGTCTCTCTTTGTCTTTAGAGTTCTAAATGCCTTTGTAATGTATTCACGACTTTGATTTGGTTCGATAACTGCATCAATAATGCCACGCTCTGCTGCGAGGTATGGATTAGCGAGTGTCTCGTTATATTCAGTAATGAGTTCAGCACGTGCTTTCTCTGGATCTTTAGCTTCGCTGATTTCACTTCTGTACAAGATATTAACTGCGCCCTGCGCACCCATCACGGCAATTTCAGCTGTTGGCCAGGCTAAATTAATATCGGCGCCAATGTATTTTGAACCCATAACGATGTAAGCACCGCCATATGCTTTTCGAGTAATCAAAGTAACCATCGGTACTGAAGCTTCTGCGTATGCATACAAAAGTTTGGCACCGCGTCTAATGATTCCGTTCCACTCTTGTTCTGTGCCGGGCAAGAACCCAGGTACGTCCACCAAGGTTAAAATTGGAATATTGAAAGCGTCACAGAAACGAACGAATCTCGCCGCTTTTTCACTTGAATCAATATCTAACGTTCCTGCTAATTGATTTGGTTGGTTAGCAATAATGCCTACGGATTCACCTTCGATTCGTCCAAAACCAACGACGATATTTGGAGCAAAAAGTGCGTGTACTTCAAGAAATTCTGCTTCATCTAGAATCGCAGTAACTACGCTCTTCATGTCATACGGTTGGTTTGGGCTATCTGGAATCAGTGCATCTAGTGCTAGATCTGAAGATTTTTTATCTAAAGTTTCTGTTGGTGGTAAGTGAGGGGCGCCATCCATGTTGTTACTTGGAAGATATGAAAGTAGTGCCTTTACATAATCAATCGCGTCATCTTCACTCTGAGCCAAATAATGGGCGTTACCACTTCTAGTGTTATGAGTGTGCGCTCCACCAAGTTCTTCCATGCCAACATCTTCACCAGTAACAGTTTTAATTACTTCTGGTCCGGTAATAAACATGTGAGAGGTTTCATTGACCATCACAGTGAAATCTGTAAGTGCTGGTGAGTATGCGGCGCCACCGGCGCATGGTCCGAGAATGAGTGAAATCTGTGGAATCACTCCAGAGGATCGGGTGTTTAATCTAAATATTCGTCCATAACCGCTNAGGGANGCAACACCCTCTTGAATACGCGCACCACCTGAATCGCTAATTCCAATGAGTGGAATTCCGTTCTTTAGTGCGAACTCGGCAATCTTGACCATCTTCTCGGCAAAAACTTCTCCGAGACTTCCACCCATCACCGTAAAGTCTTGAGAAAAAAGTGCAATGGAGCGAGCATCAACTGTTGCAAATCCAATAACAACACCATCACCGTATGGTCGATTTTCCTGCATTCCAAAATTAATAGAACGGTGACGTGCAAATTCATCGAGTTCGGTAAATGAACCTGGGTCAACAAGCTTTTCAATTCGCTCGCGCGCGGTCATCTTTCCTTTAGCGTGCTGCTTTTCGATGGCTCGTGCTGAGCCAGCGTGAACGGCCTCATCTAAACGATCACGAAGATCCTGAATTTTTCCAGCAGTTGTATGCAGATCACGGTCCATACCCCTACGGTACTAGCCGTGGGCAATGAATTGCATCGTGCGGCACTACGCGAATCAGAACTGCACGCAGAACTTTCTCCTTACTGGCGAGTAAGCGTGGTTGATGTCACTGGATCTACGCAAAATGATTTGGCAGAGAGCATCCATGCAGATACCGCGCACGATGGAGATGTATTAGTTGCAAATTATCAACGTGCAGGCAGAGGAAGACTGGATCGCGAATTTATTGCAGCGCCCTCATCCGCCCTTTTATTTTCACTCTACAAAAAAGTTACACGCCCTCGCGGCGAGTGGAATTTCATTGCACTACTTACGGCCCTCTCCATTACAGATGCGCTCGCTGAACTAGATACTCATGTGAAGTTCAATGTTAAATGGCCAAATGACATTTTAGTAAAAGAGAAAAAGATTGCTGGACTCTTGTGCCAAGCAGTAGATAGCGGAGTAATAGTTGGTGTGGGTTTAAATGTATCTATGCAACAAGAAGAACTTCCCGTGACATCTGCGACTTCTTTATTGCTTGAAAATTACTCAGAGCTCGATAGAAGTGAGATCCTAAAAAGAATTCTCCAAAATTTTGAAAAGAATTTTCAAATCTGGCAAAAGCAGGGCAGTGCTGCATTTATCTCGCCATACCAAGAATTGTGTTCCTCTCTTAACCGAGATATACAGATAATCTCGCCAACGGGAGAATCTACGGCTGCCCTAGCAACTGGTATCTCTGCAATGGGGGAGCTAATACTTAGCAACGGAAGTCTCGTAAATTCTGGAGATGTGCTTCATCTAAGATGACTGCTGTGAAATCTGAATTCCCGGTTGTAGGAGTTATCGGTGCGGGCCAACTCGCACGAATGATGATTGCTCCCGCCACGGCACTTGGCATTAAATTATTGCCATTTGCATCAAGTGCAAGTGACAGTGCTGCTCAAATCACTCCGTGCATCATTGGGGACTACACAGATCTTGATGAAGTAAAGAAGTTTGCAGCTTTATGTGATGTAGTTACTTTTGAACACGAACTTATTCCACTAAGCGTCATTAAAGCGCTAGAAAGTGCCGGGGTCACTGTTCGCCCGTCTTCAGAGTCATTTATTTATTCACAAGATAAAGAAATGATGCGCAAAAAGCTCGCGCACTTTAATTCACCCCAGAGCCAGGTTGTTTCCACAAGTTCAGAAATAACGAATTATCCTGTCATCGCTAAATCAATCTCGGGCGGGTATGACGGCCGCGGAGTTTGGAAAGTTAATTCACCAGATGAACTGCAAGCATTGTTGAAGAATAATCCGAAACTTCTTATTGAAGAACTCATCGATTTTGATTACGAAATCGCAGTTATGGTTGCCAGGTCGCCACATGCTCAAGCAACCTCATGGTCACCCACTCAAACAGTTCAAAGCGATGGAATTTGCATTATGACGATTACGCCGGTTCCACAGATGGGCAATGATCTGCGTGAAAAAGCACAAAAAATTGCACTAGATATTGCTGCCGAAGTTAATTTAATTGGAGTTATGGCTGTTGAAATGTTTGTTAAAGGTAATGAATTATTTATAAATGAACTTGCAATGCGTCCTCATAATTCAGGACACTGGACAATTGAAGGATCAAGAACTAGCCAATTCGAACAGCACCTTCGAGCAATTCTGGATCTTCCACTTGGGGACCCAGCTATGACAGAAGATTTTGCCGTTATGGGAAATATATTAGGCAAGAATAAAACCGACATGTATCGACCATACCTACACCTCATGGCAAGAAATCCCTCACTGAAATTTCATATGTATGCAAAAGAAGTCCGACCTGGGCGCAAAATTGGCCACGTTAACATTATTGGAAAAGACCTCGTAGAATTACGAACAGAGATCGAGCACGCGGTTGATTACATGAGCGGAGAAATTGATGAGTGATGTAGCAATCATCATGGGTTCTGACTCCGATTGGCCGATCATGGAAGAAGCAGCCAAAACTTTAGAAAAATTCTCAATTAAATATTCTGCAGAAGTTTTATCTGCACACCGCATGCCTACTGAAATGGTTGAGTTTGCTCAGGGTGCACAATCTGCTGGATATAAAGTCATTATTGCAGGCGCCGGTGGCGCAGCACATTTACCGGGAATGGTTGCATCGCTGACCACATTGCCAGTCATTGGTGTTCCCATTTCCCTTAAGAATTTAGATGGAATGGATTCACTTCTATCAATGGTTCAAATGCCTGCTGGGATTCCAGTTGCAACTGTGGCAATTGATAACGCGGCAAATGCAGCGATACTTGCTGCAAGAATTTTAGGAATTAGCGATGAATCAATTTCGCAAAAAGTTGCCTCAGAACTCAAAGCGCTCAACGAAGCGGCAAAAGAAAAAGGCGCCAGTCTGCAAAGTCGACGAAATCAGAAAACTGGTTTTTAATTAACCTTTGTTGTATTCAATAGCAGGGCATCTATCCATAATTGCGACTAATCCAGCTGCCTCGGCTCTATCCACTGCTAGCTGATCAATTACCCCCAACTGTAACCAAATGGCTTTGGCTCCGATTGCGATTGCGCGATCAACATTTCGACTGACTAACTCTGAATTTATAAAGAAATCTACGACGTCTACCTCATGCGGAATTTCCTCTAGGGAGGCGTAACCTTTTTCGCCATGAACTGTTTCTGCTTTTGGATGTACAGGAATAATTGTGTGACCCTTTTGCTTTAAGAGCGCTGCTACGGAGAATGCTGCTCGATCAGGATTATTGCTTAAACCAAGAATTGCCCACGTCTTTAATTGCAGAACGTTTTCAATTTCTATTTGAGTATTAATCAGAACGACCCAACGCATGAAATTGCCAACCAGCAGAGCGCCACTTATCGCGATCGAGTGCATTTCTGCCATCTATGACAATCTTTTTCTTAACAAGCGATGCCAAGGCCTTTGGATCTAACTCTCTATATTCGCGCCATTCCGTTAGGTGCAAAATCAAATCCGAATCCTTTACGCATTCCTGGACGTTTGCGGCAAAACCGAGTTTTGGAAAGCGTTTGCGAGCATTTTCAATGGCTTTTGGATCGTGAACAACAACAGAAGCACCGGCTGCTTGTAATTGCGCAGCGATATCTAATGCTGGTGAATCTCGAACATCATCGCTGTCGGGTTTAAAGGCTGCACCAAGAACAGCAATTTTGTATGCAGTGAGATCATCTGTTAGTTCAGCGCGTACAACATCAATCACGCGTTGGCGGGCACGTAAATTAATAGCATCAATTTCACGGAGAAATTCGAGCGCCTGCTTTGCACCTAATTCTTCAGCACGTGCCATGAATGCACGAATATCTTTAGGAAGACATCCACCACCAAAACCAATTCCGGCTTGCAGGAAGCGATTTCCAATTCGTGGGTCGTATCCAATTGCTTTAGCGAGCACCGTTACATCGCCACCGGCGGCTTCGCATACTTCAGCCATTGCATTGATAAAGGAGATCTTGGTTGCAAGGAAAGAATTGGCCGCAACCTTTACTAATTCCGATGTTGGTAGATCTGCTCTAATCCATGGCGTACCTAAGTCAATTATTGGTTTATAAACTTCTTTTAATATTTCTTCTGCACGATCGTTGGCAACACCGACAACTAAGCGATTTGGAGTGAGTGTGTCTTCAACGGCAAATCCTTCTCGCAGAAACTCTGGGTTCCATGCTAAGTCGGCTTGCGGTGCGCTCTGGGCTAGTTGCTCACGCAAACCTTGGGCAGTTCCAACTGGAACAGTTGATTTTCCAACAACGAGAGAACCTTTTTTCAGGTGAGGAGCTACCGCTTGAACCGCAGACTTAACATATGTTAGATCTGCAGCCAATCCATCTTTACTCTGTGGAGTTCCAACACAAATGAAATGCACATCTGCATCAGCAACTGCTGAGAAATCTGTTGTGAAAGTTAGTCGTCCTGTTTTCATTTCGCTAGCCAGTAACGTGTCTAGCCCAGGTTCATAAAAAGGTAGTTCACCCTTAGAAAGCATCGCAATTTTTTCAGGATCTGTATCGACACCGATAACTTCGAATCCAAGGGATGACATGCATGCGGCGTGAGTAGCGCCCAAATATCCGCAACCAACGACAGAGAGTTTCAGTGCCATAGTCGTGATTCTATTTCAGTTCCCCGCATGGATTTTCATCAGCGGTACGTGTCTTAAATTTATCAATCAACGTTGTCTTTGGTTTTTCTGTACTAGAAGCGCTAGGTGAGGGGGTTACTTCATCGACTATCGATAGGTCATCACGTAATCTTTGAAAAAGTTCGGGAGCAAGAACAGGGTCCCACGTGACAACCGAACCAACGCCAGGTTCGTAGGCATTTACATTTCCGAGAGGTACAGTCAAAGTTCGGACTTTACTTGCAGATAGATTTTTTAATTGCTTAGCCAATGTAATCAGATCTGATTCATTGAGACCAGAATCCATTTTTACTGTTGCAATTGCCGCATTAAAGAAATTAACGAGTTTAATTGGATTGAGCAGGACTCCGGTGCTGGTTGCTTTCCTGAGTACTGAACTCATAAATTGTTGCTGACGTTGCATACGTCCAATATCGCCACGTCCATCGAAGTCTCTTGTACGAACATATTTCAGGGATTCAACTCCATTGAGCGTGTGCACTCCAGCTGCTAAGACTAAGTGACTCTGTGGGTCATCAATATCTTTTTTCGTACACACTTCGATGCCACCGAGTGCATCAACAATTCCAGCAAACCCAGCAAAGCTAACTTCAATGTAATGATCAATACGTAATTGCGTCGCCAACTCAACAGTTTCAATTAAAAGTGGTGCTCCACCCCAGGCGAAAGCAGCATTAATTTTAGATTTGCTCACACCAATATCTTTAGTTCCATCCGTACTTCGATGAGCTGGAATTGTTACTAGTGAATCTCTAGGTAATGAAATGATCATTGCCTTATCTCGATCCTTACTAATATGAACAAGCAGCATCGTGTCAGAGCGACCACCCGCAGCTGTTTTAGTACTGCCAACTCGCAACAATTTCATCTGTGCTCTTGTTAAGCCTTCTCGTGTATCTGAACCGACCAGCAAATAATTCAAAGCAGTCGAAGATTTTTCTGGACGTGAATCTAATTTTCCGAATACATCGATTCGCTTGATAGAACCACTTACCTGTCCAAGGCCCACCCACGAAATTGCAGATACGAGTACAACGCTGACTGACAAAACAGTCAGTGTTCGAATTCCTCGCGTAGTATTCACGGGTAGAGCGTACTTGGACGATAGCGTGTAGGGGTTATGGCGACATCAGGAATTGAGTTATCTCTCTCACCGGGATCACAGTTGCCCGCTGTTTCTGTCGTACTCCCAGTCCTTAATGAAGAATTACATTTAGCAAATGCTGTGAAATCCATTCTTTCTCAAGATTACGCTGGAGAGCTAGAAATCATTCTGGCACTTGGCCCATCCAAAGATAAAACCAACGACGTAGCAGAGCGGTTGGCATTAGCTGATAAAAGAATTTTGCTGGTTCAAAACCCGAGCGGCAGAACTGCAGCGGGATTAAATTTGGCCTTAAACAAATCAACCAATCCTGTAATTGTCAGAGTTGATGCACATGCAGAAATTCAACCAAATTATATTTCACTTGCAATCGAAATAATGAAATCCAGTGGCGCAGTAAATGTCGGTGGAATCATGGGCGCACAAGGTGTTTCATTCTTTGAAAAAGCTGTTGCCCGGGCGATGCGAAGTCCTTTAGGTGTGGGTTCTTCGAGGTTTCATACAGGCGGTGATTCAGGATATGTCGATACGGTTTATCTTGGAGTATTTATTCGCGCTGCAGTCATAGCAGTTGGCGGTTTTGATGAGAGATTTATCCGTGCTCAAGATTGGGAATTAAATTATCGCCTGCGGCAAGCAGGGGGAAAGATATTTTTTGATCCTCAATTACACGTTACTTATCGCCCCCGTTCTACGGTGAGAGCTTTAGCAAAACAGTATTTTGAGTACGGAAGATGGCGCAGAGTCGTTTCGCGCAGACATAAGGGCACTATTAATTATCGCTATTTAGCGCCACCTTTTTCTTTGGTCACAGCCTTAATGTCAATTATTTTGGCAGTCACATTGAACTATTTGTTTATTATTCCAGCAGCCATTTATGGAATTTTCTTAATACTGGCTTCGTTATTAACAGGGAAAGGAATTATTGAAAAAATTCTTTTGCCAATCGTTTTGTTCACTATGCAGATGTCGTGGGGCCTTGGATTTCTCACATCACCCAAGACTCTTGCTCCCTCAGAACGCTAAGAAAGTACTGGCTGATGTAGCCTGTACTCCGTGAACACGCCATTGCAGGTATACGAACCATTTAGAGCAGGCCTGCCACCACTTCGTAAATATTGGCGATCACTATGGGCTCGCAGAACTTTTATTTCAGAATATTCTCGATCTGAATTGCGAGAACAGCACTTCGATTCAATTTTTGGACAACTCTGGCTCGTTCTAAATCCACTGATGCTTTCAGCAGTTTATTTCTTGCTGATTGTCATAATTGGTGGGTCAGGCGGATCGACTCGATACGGACACCTCACAGCCAGTCTTTTCCTCTTTTATTTAGTCAGCAATAGTTTAAGTGGGGGAGTTAAATCTGTAACTGCTGGGCAACGCTTGATTCTTAACACAGCTTTTCCACGGATGATGTTGCCAATTTCTGCAACGGTCATTGCGTTCTTTAAATTTATTCCCACCTTGCTCGTATTCATGATCATGCGAACATTGCTCGGTTTGCCCTTTGGATGGGAGATGTTGTGGTCTATTCCAATAATTCTAATTGCGCTAATTTTTTCTTTAGGTGTGGCCATTCTAATTTCTACCGTCAATGTATATTTCAGAGATATCGCCAGTTTTTTACCTTATCTGACAAGAACTTTCCTTTACTTGTCTCCAATTCTTTACGAAGCATCAGCGCTTAAACCTGAATTCAGAGTGTTCCAATACTTCAACCCCTTATTTTCGATTCTAGAATCCTGGTCTTTATCCATCGTGCATGCACAAACTCCTCAACTATCTAGCATGCTCACTGCACTTGCTTGGGCGTTAGGTTTCTTACTTGTGGGAACTTATTTCTTCTTATCTAGGGAGCGTGAGTTCGCTGTCCGCCTCTAACGTAATTCATAAAACAGGTGACCTTGCCGTTTCAGTACAAAACTTAGGTCTGACTTATACAACTGCAATTGATCGCAGACCAACACTTAGGGCACGAGTTAAATCATTAGGTCGTGGCACAAAACAAACTCGCGTTGTGCAAGCTCTCGATAATATAAATCTCGATGTCACATACGGCCAAGTTCTTGGTGTGATTGGTACAAATGGAGCAGGTAAATCATCTCTGATGCGCACAATTGCAGGAATTATTCCGCCATCAACTGGTCGCATTGAAGTATTTGGAAGCGTCAGTACGTTGTTAGCTTTGGGAATTGGGTTTAATCCTGCTTTGTCGGGGCGAGCAAATGTTCATTTAGGCGGTCTAGCAGCAGGAATGACTCGAAAAGAAATTGAATATCACTTCGATGAAATTGCGGAATTCTCTGAGTTAGGCGATGCCATCGATGCTCCTATGCGTACGTATTCATCTGGAATGTATGCACGACTTGGATTTTCTGTGGCCGCAACAGTGCAGCCCGATATTTTAATCGTTGATGAAGCGCTAAGTACTGGAGATGCGCACTTTAAAGAGAAGAGCTTTAATAGAATTAAAGAGTTACGAAGCGAAGATCGTGCGCTAATTTTAGTTAGCCATGCAATGGGTACGCTGCGCGAAATTTGCAATGACATCGCCTGGCTTCATAAAGGAAAACTCGTTACTCGTGGAAATCCGAATCAAGTAATTGATGAGTATCAAGAATTCTTGCATCTAGGAAAGAGCTCTGCAATTGATGAGGATTTCTAAAACCCTCTTAGTAATTTTTACACTACTGCTTTCAATTACTCCTTCCTATGCAATTGAAGTTCCACCAGCATTTAATTTTCAAGGAACCGGCTACGGGCATGGTGTGGGTTTAAGCCAAATTGGTGCGCGCGGTAAAGCACTAGCTGGAGAATCAGCGAATTCAATACTTACATATTATTACGGTGGCACGCAGATAACCTCACTGGCTGATAATCAGAACCTTCGGGTCAATATTGGGCACTTGCTATCGCAGGCAACACTTAAATCCGGTACCCAAGGATCTGTGCTTAATTTATATGCGGGCGATGTTGGCGAAGACCTTCTTGCGATTCCTGCCGCATCCCTTACATCAAAATCTGGTATTTCATTTATTCAACAAGGTTCAAAAGTTTCCGCGTTCATGATTACAGGCAAAATTTCTCAGTTAATTGGAACAAGTGCAACATGGAGTGCTCGTTGGTCCGGCACTCGATATTTGGAAGGTGTGCCGTCAACTGTTTCTCTAAAAATAAATACAAAGAGCGTTAAATACAAATACGGTCAAATTCAAGTCAAATCCGTTAAAGCACCGATAATTGGTCACAAAATGGAGATCACAAATACTGTTCGAATTCATGATGAGTATCTTTTCGGAATCAGCGAAGTACCTTCTTCGTGGCCAACTCAAGCTTTAATTGCGCAAGGCATAGCTTCCAGATCCTATGCATTGAGTAAAGTCGGAGTACCAAAGAGAGCTTGTGACTGCAATGTCTATAACAATATTTCAGATCAAGCATTTGTAGGAATTTCAAAAGAGATTGAACCTATTTATGGGCCAATGTGGAAAGCCGCTGTTCAAGCTAGTTCGACATCTGAAAGTACAGGCGAAGTAATAACAATCAATAACTTACCGATTACTGCATTTTTTACCTCATCAAGTGGTGGGCAAACAGAAACAAGTGTGAACGCATGGGGTCAAGAAAGAAGTTTTACTACTAGCGTTGCCGATCCTTATAGCCAAGACCCTGTACTTAATCCTCGATTTTTTACATGGAATCGTGCGTTAGATCAGGCACTTGTAGCCAAAGCATTTTTACTCACAGATGTTGTAGCACTGACCATTAATTCTCGAAATACAACCGGAACCGTTGCCACAATCACAGCAACATCTAGCGATGGAAAAACTTCTACATTACGTGGAGAGACATTTAGAAGCAGAACGCAATTGCCATCTGCATGGTTTAACTTAATTTAATTAGAGTGTAAAACTGAGTTCAATCCGCCCCATGAACCAGTTCGCATGATTGCCTCAAGGCAGCCATCGAGTGAGTTACGTCTAAACAAAAGATCACTGGCCCCCGATAAAGTAGAAGCTTTAACTATTTCGCCATCAGGTAATCTAACTTTTGCAGCAGCTGTTATATATGTACCGGCTTCAATCACGCAGTTGTTACCAAGTGAAATACCAAGTCCAGAGTTTGCACCGAGTAGACATTTTTCTCCTACGGAAATAACTTCTTTTCCGCCGCCGCTTAGGGTGCCCATGATTGATGCCCCACCGCCGACATCGGTTCCATCTCCAATAACCACTCCTGCAGAAATTCGTCCTTCAACCATTGAGGTTCCAAGAGTGCCGGCATTGAAATTAACAAATCCTTCGTGCATAACAGTTGTGCCTGAAGATAGGTGTGCGCCAAGTCGAACTCGGTCGGCATCGGCAATGCGTACTCCTGATGGAATGACGTAATCAACCATTCGTGGAAATTTATCAACGGCTAAAACAGTTATCGCACCATATTTTTGCTTGAGCTTGGCACGTGTGATTTCAAAATTTTCAACAGGACATGGTCCAACAGAAGTCCAGACCACATTATTTAAAATTCCAAAGATGCCTTCAACATTTGCACCGTGAGGTTTGATCACTCGATGAGATAACAAGTGGAGTCGAAGGTAGGCATCGCTAACAGATTCTGGCGCTTTATCTAAATCTATTTCAAGAGAGACTACTTCGCGCTTCACACCGCGGATTTCATCAACACCTGCCAGGGCCGATAGGAATGGGAGAACAGGGTTTGAAAGATTTCCCAACATCGGTTCTGGAAACCAAGTATCCAAAACGGCTCCGCTGAGAGATATCGTTGCGAGCCCGTGACCCGATGCTATTCGTTGTGACATGGGCTAAGCGTAACGCCTAGTCTTGCCTCCATGCCATTGCGAATTTCTGTCTATTGCTCATCTTCTCCAACGATTGATAAGAAATATCAAGAGTTAGCATTCGAACTTGGAGAAGCAATAGGCGCGCGTTCTTGGAATCTAGTTTCCGGTGGTGGGCATATTTCAATGATGGGCGCAGTTGCGCGTGGAGTAAGAAAAGCTGGCGGCCACACAATTGGCGTCATTCCACAATTACTCGTAGATATTGAGTTTGCCGATAAAGATAGCCATGAACTTCAGATTGTTGCTTCGATGCGAGAGCGCAAAGGCAGGATTGAAGAGTTAGGTGATGCATTCATAGCATTACCTGGTGGCCTTGGAACTCTAGAAGAGTTATTTGAAATTTGGGTTGGGCGTTTCTTAAATTTTCACCAAAAACCAGTTGTCATTCTTGATCCATTTGGTTTGTATGACCCACTTAAAACATTGATAGATCATCTAGAAGTTGAAGGCTTTGTGAAACCCGGGCAACGTGAGTTACTACATTGGTGCACAACAATCGAACAAGCATTGGACATTTGCGGTGGCCGATAATCACATTGCTTTAACACTTGCGCTACCTTGCAACGCTCAACGCGCATGGGCTGAAATTACTGATTGGGAAAAGCAAGGCAAGTGGATGCTACAAACATCTGTATGGCTAACTTCTGAAATTGA
>JGI12421J11937_10000021_pt1 | contig 55375 bp, 52 predicted proteins | sample LakErihyJuly2011_2_FD_11937 | JGI IMG/M metagenome (IMG submission 11937)
ATTGGTTTAAGAGAAGTAATTACTACAAAATTAGTAACAGAAAACGAATACTGTTTCTAAGTTTATACCGACAGTTTATCTTATGCTTATATTGAAAAACCATCCAATTTTTTGGATGGTTTTTTTTCAATTTTGTCTAAAATGTTTCTCCAGCATTGAGGTAGAAAGCCTTGGAATGGCGACCCCATGCATAATTCATTATTAGGTTTGTTCGCGTAGCTTTATCTATTAAAATCCGCAAACCAACACCCGCTGCAGGTTGAAAATACTGAAAAATTTTTATATGGCGATCTTTGTCACTAGCAGAAGTTAAATTGCCAAATATAGTACCACTAATTAAGTTATTGCAACTTAGAGGAAATCGATACTCCGTTTCCAAATAAACTAATTTTTGACCGCGCAATAACCCCTGTACGTATCCTTTTCCGCTCCGGCTGCGCTGATCCCAACCAATCGAAGGTAAGTTTAGATAGGGCAAAGTTCCTGAGGTTACAAATTGTCCGGTCGCCCATATACAAAAAACATGCTGCTTATTGTATTTACTCAAAGGCATAAAATACCTATACTCCATAAAAAGAACAGAACTGGCATATTGATTAGTATTTAGGACTGGATTGAAGCGATAATTAATATTAGCAAACATACCATTATTAGTATTGATTTGGTTGTCCCTAGAGTCGTAAAGAAGATTAAGGCTTACGCCATTTACAAAATATTCATTCTCATCAAAATCATACTTTCTGCTGTAATTATAATGATTCGTGAACTGACCATTCGCAATGTCTAAAGTATTATCAGCAATAGCGGTATACCAATCTAAATGAACTCCAGCACCCGCATAATAATTCTTTTTAAATTCCCAAGAGGCAGTTTGATGAAATTTTAAATAATTATAATCCATAGGTTCCTTTAAGAAATCCAAATCAAAGTCTTTGGCGTTAGACGAGCTCGGAATAATATCAGATCCCAATCCGTAGTTAGCTTGTGAAAAAATGTAATAACGCCAATCTCCACTCAAGAAAATCTTATTGCTTTTGAGCATTACACTATTTTTGACATTGATAAGCAGCTGTTTTCTTTCTGTATACGTCGCGCCAAGGTTTATTGAGGAATATTTATCATCCAACTTTTTTCCTTTAAAAGTATATTGCGCTACAGCTCCATAAGAAAACCCGGTGGCAGGTTGAGAGCCAATTATAGGTATAATAAGAAAAAAGCTATTTTTTAAAGGTTTTAAAACTAATAGAGAATCCTTTTTCTTAAAAAGTTCAGGTAATGATTTTTCTGGACAATTTGTAAGGGAATCATTAGCATTTTGACTACAAGCACGATGCTGTGCGAAAAGCATAAGAAAAAAAACAAGCAAAAAAACACCTCTTTTCATAATACAAACGGTCGATAATGTAGATAAACAAAAAATGGTAATACTATTCTAAATCGGTTCTAAATGTAATCATAATTAGTACTAGTTTTACCACTACACAAATAATAAAATACAGATTAATAAGTAGTAGGAGTACTAATATCCTGTTTTTTTAATACTTAAAATCAATATCGTGTCAGATTAGACATGATTAATTCCTTCGCTAGAAATCCCTTTTTTGAATTTTTTTCACAAATTATTTGTTATTGGTTTTAGTTTATAATCATAAATACTCCCCCGTTTTCGGCTTCCCTATTTTTATACCAATTTGGCGTTCTAAAATCCTTTGTTGAGGTTGTCACGTCCTATTTCGTAGTTCAAAACTCCGTTTTTGTGGTTTTAGAGAGCAAATTTGCTTTTCGGAATCCAGTTTTTGCAGCAGCAGACGGCAACCGAAGGGTCGAGAACCGAAACGGTGATGCAATGTACTCCTTTGGCGGACAAATTGAAGCGGTTGCTTTACTCAATATGAGCTTTTTATCATTCTCCACGTCCATAATTACGATTATATGGCTTTCGCCACGAAAAACCCAAGTCGATTAAATGCTAACTTTAATTTTTATATCTTTTTAATGCCTAATTTTGTATAACAATTTAATCTTACAATTATGAAAAAAATAATCTTATCTATGGTGCTGCTAATCGCTATCATCATTGGGTGCAAAACAAAAGGAAATTCAGCTGATACTAAAAGTTTAAACATCACTTTTGAATCTAAAAGCAACAGCAATGTCACAGGAACCGCCACTTTCAAGGAAAAAAATGGTACAGTAACCTTTATGGCTAAATTATCAGGATTAAAACCAGGCATTCACGCCATTCACATTCACGAAAAATCCGATTGCACCGCTGCCGACGGTAGTTCTGCTGGCGGACATTGGAACCCAACCTTTAAAAAACACGGTCAATGGGGAGTTGGCGAGTACCACAGAGGCGATATTGGCAATTTTACAGCCGATGAGAATGGAAATGGAAGCATTACCTTGACTACCGCCGAATGGTCTATAGGTGGAGAAGATGCAACTAAAAACATTCTTGGAAAAGGATTGATAGTACATCAAGGTGCTGATGATTTTGTTTCTCAACCAGCAGGAAATGCAGGTGCAAGAGTAGCTTGTTCAGCAATAATTAAATAAGATTACTAAACAGAACTTTTCGAAATCGTCTTGCTTTAAAACTCAAGACGGTTTTTTAATTTTAAAATAATATGAAACCCATAAAATAAGTTAAATTTGCAGCTGTAAACTAAAGGCATGATTAACCCTTCAACAAACGGCTGGATAGACAAATATTTCTTGGAGCAAGAATCCTTTTTGCGTTTTGAGGATACTCAACCCAATATATTTTATAAAAAAGTACGGGAAACAGGATTTATTTATGGATATATTGTTTCTTTTGACACGAAAGTTCCCATTCTTACCAAAGGATGGCTTGAAAACGAAATATCTAAAGTGGCATTACTTACTACTTTATATGGTATTTATGGGTTGACCACTAACGACAATAATCCCAATAAATTTGTTTTGAATGCTGTGTCTTTCTATAATGAAATGAATCCGCAAGGGTTTAATTTGTTTAGCAAAGTGATGCCTGACAACTCTGATTCATTAAACTTAGAAAAAATTATCGATACTAGAGTTCAAACTAATATCGATATTATAAGCAAAAACTTTTCGCATATTGTTACCAATGCCTTACTTTTTATAGATGTTTTGGCTTTTCGCCAATACTTGATTCAGGGTACAATTCCAGAAAAATACTTAACAAAAATAGAGGAATCCATTGTCAATATTGTTTCACTGGCTCTGAAAACCAAATCCAATAAATCGAAATATGACGATTTATTGATCAAACTTTTCGAATCATCCGTTCGGTATAGCAAATTCAATAAAATAAATGTGACGTCCCAAACCTTTGGGATGGAAGAGTTGAAATTAGATTATTTCACTAATGAATTAGAAAAGCAGTATTTGATAGATATGGCAGGAATGGCCTTATGGAGTGATGGAATTATAGAAAAAAATGAAGCATACTTTTTGCACAAATTAGCCGAATTGTTGCAAGTTTCAGACGATTTTGTGACCAATAGCATGGAGCAAACCAATGATTTTATAAACAAATATAAAAATGAAATTCCATATTTTAATTATTCAAATCCAGTAAAACATTTTTACGATCAAACCACCCAAACAGTACTGAAATTAATTACTCGAAACAAAAACAGACTGCTAAAAGAAATTATTCAAAGTAAAGAACTAATGCTATTATTAGCCAATTCTACCCGGAGAGATTTGAGTGAAAAGGAAAAGAAAAAAGTAAAAAAACAGTTGTTGGATATTTGTAAAACCGTTCCATCGCTTGCTATATTTTTATTGCCAGGAGGTAGCTTATTGCTCCCGATTTTCATAAAATTTATCCCAACTCTTTTGCCTTCGTCATTTAACGAAAATCTAGAGAATGATGATTAATTTTTATTCTCAAATTAGAAAAAAAAACATCGTTTTCAGATAATAAAAAATTATAGTTTTTTATATTTGCATTACAAAAAACTATACAAATGACCATTACACAACTCCAGTATGTTTTGGCTGTAGCCGAACACAAAAATTTTACGCTTGCCGCTGAAAAGTGCTTTGTAACCCAGCCTACGTTAAGTATGCAAATTCAAAAAATTGAAGAAGAACTCAATATTCTGATTTTTGACCGAAGCAAAAAACCTATTCAACTGACAGATATTGGAAGAAAAATTGTAGAACAAGCAAAAAATATAGTCAACGAAGCGGGGAAAATTAAAGATATAGTAGAATATCAAAAAGGATTTATTGGCGGAGAATTTAAATTGGGAATTATCCCAACAATTATGCCTACACTACTGCCTATGTTCTTGAATAATTTTATCAAGAAATATCCAAAAATAAAACTGATCATCGAGGAACTTAACACGGATGAGATTATCACTCGTTTAAAAAACGGACATCTTGATGCTGCAATAGCTGCCACTCCCCTAGAAGATGAAAATATTAAAGAAATAGTGCTTTACTATGAACCATTTGTGGCTTATATCCCTGAAAATTTTGCTATTGCGCACACAAACGAAATTGAAGTTTCTGATTTAAATCTAGACAGTATTTTGATGCTGCAGGACGGACATTGTTTCCGAGATGGGATTTTAAACTTATGTAAAAACCATAATGTTGCTAGCAGAAATTCATTTCAACTAGAAAGTGGTAGTTTTGAAACTTTAGTTAAATTAGCTGATGAAGGATTAGGCACAACACTTCTCCCTTATTTGCATACTTTGGATTTAAAAGAAAAAGACAAATTAAAACTGCGTCATTTTAAAGAACCAAAACCCGCCCGAGAAGTAAGTTTAATTTATCCAAAAAGTGAATTAAAAATACATATTATTGATGCATTGAGAAACAGCATTTCAGGAATAGTAAAAGGCGCCATTGTTTTTCAGAACGTTGAAATAATTAGCCCTATTTTAAAGAAATAGATACAATTATGTAATTTATTTAAAGATTATTTGAATGAAATTATCCCAATAAATGGAACAAATAAAAAGAACCCGTAAGGTTCTTTCTATTTTAGTTATTAACAATTAAAAGACATTGTTTTAATTCTGGTTTTTCGATTATAAAATCTAAAAGCCATTCTTTTAATAGCTCCATTTCAAATGGCAACAGAGACTTTATAGCTTTTTCTAATTCTTTGCAGAAAAGTATGGGGTCAAAACTCACTCTTTCAAGTACTGATTTAGTGTAATCAAACATTACTTTAGACATAAAAATTTAGATTTAAGATTAGTTTGTGATTTTTACAGCATTGCAAAAAAATTACTATTAATAAAAAAGCATATCAATTTTAAACGATGAACTTCCATATTTATTATTTCAAATGTACTACTTAAAAATTGAAAATCACGCTTTTTTTGCTCGAAACATTTCTCTTTTTCCTGGAGGTCCTTCTAGTTTTTCGACTTTGAATCCCACTTCTATCATACTTCTTTTTACCACCCCTCGAGCAGCATATGTCACTAAAACGCCCTGAGGCTTGAGTGCGCTGTACATTTTTTGAAAAATCGCAGTGCTCCATAATTCCGGCTGAACATCGAACCCAAAAGCATCAAAATAGATTAAATCAAATTTTTCTATATCAATTATATCTTCAAAAAACTGCTGTCTTTTAGTGAATAAAAAATTTGCTCTCAAAATAATTTGCTCTTCCCAATCACTTTGATGCATTTTGTTGAAAATTTCCCTGTCGTTTTCGGCATTTAACTCGGATACATAATTCATTGAAACTACTTCATCATTAGAAACAGGGAAAGCTTCCACGCCAACATAATCAATGGTTTGATTTAATTTCTGCGATTCTAAAAAAGTGATAAAGCCATTTAAACCAGTTCCAAATCCTATTTCTAAAATAGAGATTGACTTATTTTCGAATAATGATAGGCCATTTTTAATAAAAACGTGTTGCGATTCTTGGATGGCTCCAAATCTAGAATGATAGCATTCATCCCAGCCTTCGATATGAATGGTTGTAGAGCCGTCGCGAGTTTGAATTATACTTCTTTTCAAAATAGATTGTTTTTTTTACCATTGCTTTGAATTTCAAATGTAGTTAAATCAAATTTATGGATAACGGTTAAAGTGACCATTTTTTGTAGGTTTAATAAAATCGCTTAATTATTTTCAGTATTTTCTAGAAAATAAATAAACCTTAGAGCTAGACTATAATTAATGATTTTTTGATAAGAAAATTGATGTTTTTTATTTAATTTTGCACAAGTAATTTTTACACTATTTTCTAATATTTTACAATTTATTTTCAACAATACATATGAGTACAATCCAAACTAATAAAGTAGAAATAATAAAAGCTGCAACTTCAAAAATAAAGGAGGTGGATTTTGATAATTTAAATTTTGGTGAAGTTTTTACCGATCATCTCTTCGAATGTGATTTCACTAATGGCGAATGGCAAAACCCAACAATCAAGCCCTACGCGCCATTTTTACTAGATCCTTCAGCCAAAGTTTTTCATTATGGTCAAGCCATTTTTGAAGGGATGAAAGCCTATAAGGATGAAGATGGCGCTATATGGTTGTTCCGACCTGATGAAAACCACCACCGTTTTAATACTTCGGCGATGCGAATGGCTATGCCAGAAATTCCGGAGGAAATTTTCATGGAAGGGTTGAAAGAATTATTGAAAATAGATGCTGAATGGATTAAAAAAGGAAAAGGAAACACCATGTACATTAGACCTTTTATGATTGCCTCAGGAACTGGAGTTATTGCAAATCCGTCAGATGATTATAAATTTATGATTCTTTTGTCGCCTGCTAAAGCCTATTATTCTGGTGAGGTTAAAGTGTTGATTGCAGAGCATTTTAGTAGAGCTGCAAATGGTGGAATTGGCGCTGCAAAAGCTGCCGGAAATTATGCTGCACAATTTTATCCAACAAATTTGGCCAACAAAGCGGGTTTCCAACAAGTAATTTGGACAGATGATGCAACCCATACTAAACTAGAAGAGGCAGGAACGATGAATGTGTTTTTTAGAATAAACGACACTTTATATACTGCTCCCGTAAGTGAGAGAATCCTTGATGGTGTCACTAGAAAAAGTCTTATAGATTTGGCTAAACATTTGGGAATTAAAGTTGAGGTACGTCCTGTTTTAGTTTCTGAATTAGTAGAAGCTGCGAAAAATGGTAGCTTAAAAGAAATTTTCGGAGCCGGAACAGCTGCTGTTGTGAACCCAATTACTGGATTTTCGTATCAAGATATTTATTATGAACTACCAAAAATCGAAAATTCAATTGCCTTTCAACTCAAAGATACTTTAACAAATATTCAGCACAAATTAGCTGAAGATATTTTTGGCTGGACAGTTAAGGTTTAGATTTTAGATTGCAGATTTCAGATTGCAGAATTCAGATTGTTGCATATAATAGATAATTATAACATAAGTAAAGCAGTTTAAAGATGATATATTTCAATTTAAACTGCTTTATGTTATCTCTGTACTGCTATCTGCGCCCTGCTATCTGACTAAATTCCTCCGAGTATTTTAGAGAAATCCGGTTTAAAATAATTTGGCCCTTTCATTACCTTTCCGTCTTCGCGATAAATTGGTTTTCCATCTTGGCCTAGTTTACTCATGTTTGAGCGCTGAATTTCATCGAAAACTTCTTCAATTTTATATTGCAAACCGTGTTCAATTATAGTTCCGCACAGAATGTACATCATATCTCCCAAAGCATCTGCGATTTCTACTAAATCATTATTTTGAACTGCGTCCAGGTATTCCTCATTTTCTTCTTTCATTAAATTATACCGAAGCATTTTTTTGTTTTCACCAACATCAGCTACAGGATTTTCACTGTGACCAATTTCGAAAGCAGTGTGAAATTCTTTGACTGCATTTATTTGCTTAATCATATTTTATTTTAATTAAATGAGTGGGCAAATTAGTAACTTTTTTGAAACAAATCCCTAAATTTACAGAAAAAATTTAAACTATGTTTAGTCAAGGTCAATGGTGGTTTGCAGGCTTGTTTTTTGTTTCTTTTATAATTGCAATGATTTATGCCTATCGAAAAGATGCTAATTTGCATAAAATATTCTACAAAGGAAATTACAAAATCTTAATTGGGTTCTTAATTTTTATCGCGATTTTATTCTTGATAAAAGTATTCTTCAAAAGGTAGTTCTTTATTGTTTTTTTACATTTAACACAATGACTTTTTGAGTTTTACTGCCAAAATTATCAGTCGTACTTTTGCACATAGTGAAATAATAACACAAATCTCATTTTATGTTTTTTGTCAAGTTAAACGTATTAATTAAATTTCTAACTTTACAAATAAAATTAAGTCAAACTATATGAGAATTTTAAAATACCTCTTTCTTTTATTATTACTTAGCATAGTTGCATCGACTATTTTTGTTGCTACACAAAAAAGCGATTTTTTTGTTGAAAGAAGCAAGGTTATAAATTTTCAAAAATCGTTTTTATATAGTTATGTCAACGATTTAGATAACTGGAAAGATTGGAATTCGCTGGCAGTAGAAGATTCTTTGATAGATATTACGCTTTCAGGAAATACTGTTGGCAATGGCAGCGCACTCTCATGGGAAGCCCCGGAAAGTGAGGGTGACATACAAACCATAAATGCAAAAGAAAGTGACAGTATTTATCAGAAAATGATTTATAATGGAAACGCTGCTGATGTTGTAATGCGTTTTAAAGATACTTTAGGAAAAACAAAAGTAACATGGAAAGCTCGTGGTAAAATGGGTTTTCTATTCAAAATGCTTACTACATTTAACGGAGGCGCTGATAAAATCTTCGGTGCTATGTTTGAGAAAAGTTTGTTGAATTTAGACAAAAAGTTAGATCATGAAATCAATACCTATACCGTAAAAGTAAACGGTGTGACGAGCTATCCTGAAACTTTTTACCTGGCACAAAGATTTACAAGCGAATTTTCAAAAGTTAGAAAAAATGCCGGAATCGTTTTTTATAAGATTACAAAATTTTGTGACGAAAATACGATTTCAATCAGCGGCAAGCCGTTTATTATTTACCATACTTATGATACTCGTAAAGAGTTAACCAAACTTTCTATTTGTATTCCGATTAAAAAACCTATTTTTATTTCTGAAGGAAGTGATATCATATCCGACACCCTTAAACCTTTTCAAGCAATTAAATCCACCTTGACTGGAGATTATTCTCACAGTAGAAAAGCATGGGATAAAACTGTTACCTACTTACGTTCAAAGTATATTACTCCAGATAAGCGTTTTTCTCATATTGAAGTATACGCTATTGGCAAAAAGGAATTGAATAATCCTTCAAAATGGGTTACAGAAATTTATGCTCCAACAAAACAAAAAGTTGCAGCTACAACAACTGAAATAAGCCCAAAAACACCTGAAAAAATTATACAAAAAACTCCAGCGGAAAAAGAAATTCCGTCTGAATTTTAATATTATACTGATGTTGATTAAACCTTTTTAGATAAATTGTTTCAGAGATTATAAAAAATACCCTTGCAAGAAGAAAAGAAATTCATTGCGGATCTATTACATCCAAAAACGCAAAACCAAGCGTTTGAAATTCTCTTGAAAAATTTTCAAAAACCGCTTTATAATCATATCCGAAACATCGTTTTAAATCACGACGATGCGAATGATATTTTGCAAAACACCTTCGTAAAAGTGTTTCAAAACTTGGATAAATTCAAAGGCGAAAGCAAACTTTTTTCTTGGATGTATCGCATAGCTACTAATGAGGCTTTGACTTTTTTAAGCAAAAAATCAAAATTAGGTGGAATATCTTCAGAAGCGTTACAAAACAAAACAATCGCTAATTTACAATCTGATATTTATTTTGATGGCAACGAAATTCAAATAAAATTGCAAAAAGCAATTGCCCTTTTGCCAGAAAAACAGCAACTAGTTTTTAAAATGAAATATTTTGAAGAATTAAAATATGAAGAAATATCAGAAATTTTAGGAACATCAGTAGGCGCTTTAAAAGCTTCATATCACATTGCGGTAAAAAAAATAGAAGCATTTGTAACCAAAAATTAAACCTTATGACACGATAGCAGTCTAAAAAGTATTATGAAAACATTTAAACTAGAAAACGAACCAAAAATAGCATCCGGATTTAAAATTCCAGAAAATTATTTTGATAATTTCTCAGCAAAAATAGTGCATCGTATAGAAACAGAAGAGCCCCAAATAAGGTCTATTTTCTATAAAAGAAAAACTTGGTTGTATGCAGCGGCAGCGATTTTGATAATCGGATTATCAATTCCTATTTACAATCAATTCAATGCTTCATCCACAGCAATTGACGATGCAACTTTAGAAAATTATATTGCGTATCAATCCTCAGTATCCAATACTGATTTGGCTAATCTTCTGGATGACGAAGATATTCAAAAAATGAGTATCGATTTGAATATTGAAGATAAAACCCTTGAAAACGAACTTACCCAAAACAAAAATTTAGAATACTATTTATTAAATTAAGACAAAATGAAAGCAAACAAATTACCATTAATTATCCTATTTTTACTTTCGATTCACTTATTCGCTCAGCCGCCAAGAGGAGAAAAGAAAGAACAAATTAAAGCGTTAAAAGTCGGTTTTATTACCACCGCACTGGAGTTGACTGCTGACGAAGCTTCAAAATTTTGGCCTATTTACAATACTTTCGAAGACAAGCAATTTGAATTGAGACATCAAAAAACCAAAGCTTCAAAGGGAAGAATGAATGCTGATTTAGATAAAATAACGGAGAAAGAAGCGTCTGTCCTACTTGCTCAAATGGAAAGTAATGAAGAAGAATTGCATCAAACCAGGAAAAAATTTATTGCTAGTTTGAAAGGAGTTTTGCCATCGGTAAAAATCATACAATTAAAAAAAGCCGAAGACGATTTTAATAGAAAATTGCTACAACAATATCGAGATAAAGGCCCTCGAAGATAATTTTTCGTACTACTAACGATGCATTTTAAATCCAAAATCTATACTTCTAGTTTTTGGATTTTTTATTTTTAGATTATCTAATTTATATCTAAATAGATGATTTACATATATTTAAAAAAATTTATAACAATACGAATTGCTCTTCTATAATAGTGGCACAGTAATTGGATATTAGGAATTAAACAACTTAATACCATCAATTATGAAAACTCAATTACTATTACTACTCTTCGTATTGTGTTCCTCATGTGCCATACAAACAGAAGGACAAAACAGAACCATTGTAAATGCAATCAATTCTGAAATTAGCGATAATTTAGATTTAAGAGTTATTGCTGCAATTTTTGGCGATTCAAATAATCTTCAGGATTTTGAAAGAAGACTCAATGATCCAAAACTGCAAATATCAAACTTAGATTTGAATAATGATAATCAGGTAGATTATCTTCGAGTTATCGAATCTGTTGAGAATCGTACACACTTGGTGATTATTCAATCTGTCCTTGATCGTGATATCTATCAAGATGTAGCCACGATTGAGGTAGAAAAAGACAGATACAATCAAGTGAATATACAGGTTGTTGGGAATACTTATATGTATGGTCAAAATTACATCTACGAACCAGTATATTACTCTACTCCTGTTATTTATGCTTCATTTTGGATGCCGAATTATCACCCATACTATTCTACTTGGTCATGGAATTATTACCCAAGTTATTATTATGCTTGGAATCCGTTTCCAATTTTTCGATATAGAAATAATGTTGATTTTTGTTTAAACACTTATTATAGAAATAATAATTACAATTATGTAAACCATAGAAGAAGCAGTTCTGCCGCAACTATTTATAATTCAAGACGTTCAAATGGTTACGAAAGACAATATCCTAATTATTCCTTCGAAAGAAGAAATTCTAATGTAGTCAATCGCTATGATCTAGATCAAATAAGGAATACGAGAAATGGTAGTTCAAGAAATCAAATTGCATATTCTCAAAATAGAACCGAATCGCCACGAGTTTCCGCTCCGCAAAGAACAGAACCGCAAAGAGGATATTCTCAAAACAATAATCAATCCCCAAGAGCTTCTTCTCCGCCAAGAACAGAGCCTCAAAGAGGATATTCTCAAAACAATAATCAATCCCCAAGAGCTTCTTCTCCGCCAAGAACAGAGCCTCAAAGAGGATACTCTCAAAACATAAATATATCACCAAGAGCTTCCGCTCCGCAAAGAACAGAACCTCAAAGAGGATTTTATAATAACAATAATGAATCGCCAAGAGTTACCACTCCGCAAAGAACAGAATCTCAAAGAGATAATTCACAAAATAGAAGTGAATCTCCAAGGGCTTCCTCACAACAACAAACAGAAAATCAGAGAGATAATACTTCCTCTAGAAATTCAAACTCAGTAGATAATACTGGTACTAATAGTGCTTCAAGAAATGTAAACAGGAGAACTTAATATTTATAAAAGTTTATTCAAAACACGGTTGATTCGACCGTGTTTTTTTTTAAAATTAAAAACCAATACTATTTATAAAAAGATTAAATTTGACAAGTTTTTTAAAAAATTTAGATGAGTGTTTCGCATAAGGACTTACATAGTAAGTTAACATTAGGAGGTTTGTTGATTTCTTTAGGAATTATTTATGGTGATATTGGAACTTCACCATTGTATGTAATGAAAGCTATTATTGGCGCTCATATTATAAATGCAGATATTGTTTTAGGAGGAATATCTTGTGTTTTTTGGACGCTAACATTACAAACCACAATCAAATATGTGCTTATTACTTTAAGCGCGGACAACCACGGCGAGGGCGGAATTTTTGCCTTATACGCTTTGGTCAAAAAGACCAAAATTAAATGGTTGATAGTTCCTGCTATTATTGGCGGAAGCGCCCTCCTCGCTGACGGAATTATCACGCCTCCCATTTCTGTATCCTCAGCTGTTGAAGGAATCAAGAATATTTATCCAACAATAGATACCGTTCCCATCGTCATCGGTATATTATTCATTCTATTTACAATTCAGCAATTTGGCACTAAATTAGTTGGTCGCTTTTTTGCACCAATGATGCTCGTGTGGTTTGGAATGCTGGGCATTTTAGGATTGCTACAAATTACTAAATACCCTGAGGTTTTAAAGGCCTTTAATCCATATTATGCCTATAACTTATTAAGTATTCATCCGGAAGGTTTTTATGTTTTGGGCTTTGTTTTTCTTTGTACGACAGGAGCCGAGGCCTTATATTCGGATATGGGACATTGTGGACGAAAAAATATCAGGATCAGTTGGATATTTGTAAAAGCCACTTTGCTTTTAAATTACTTTGGTCAAGCAGCTTATTTAATCCAACATGAAGGACAAACATTGGTTGGTTTAGGTGGCGAAAATGGAAATCCATTCTATTTAATTATGGCCGATTGGTTTCAACCCATTGGAATTGTTATAGCAACTCTAGCGGCTGTAATTGCATCTCAAGCATTAATTAGCGGCTCATTTACATTGATAAATGAGGCGATGCGTTTGAATTTTTGGCCAAAAGTAAAAATAAAATACCCTTCAGAATTAAAAGGACAATTGTATATTCCATCAATAAACTGGTTGTTGTTCTTTGGATGTGTTGGAGTTGTTTTGCACTTTAAAAAATCGAGCAATATGGAGCATGCATATGGTTTAGCGATTATTTTGTGTATGATAATGACTACTATTTTACTCAATTACTACATGATATTAAAAAGAGTAAAGTTATACTTTATGGTTCCGGTAATTGCCATATATCTGACGATTGAATTTGGTTTCCTGTTAGCCAATGTTACGAAATTTGCTGAAGGCGGTTATGTTACTTTAATAATCGCTTTTCTTCTTATTGCGATTATGACCATTTGGTATTTCGCCAAGAAAATTAACAAAAGCTATACGCAAATTGTAAAATTAGACGATTATAAAAAGGTATTAATAGAATTAAGTGACGATTTGTCTATTCCAAAATACGCTACTCATTTAATTTACATGACCAATGCAGGACGAGCTGACGAAATTGAGGAAAAGGTAATGTATTCCATTTTGAGAAAAAGACCAAAACGAGCAGATATCTACTGGTTTGTGCATGTAAATATTTTAAATGAACCCTACAAAACCGAATATAAAGTGACGGAAATAGCAAATGATACCATCTTTAGAGTCGATTTTAATTTAGGGTTCAGAGAACCCACAAAAATAAACTTAATGTTCAAAGAAGTCATAACGGATATGGTAAAAAAAGGAGAAGTTGATGTTACCAGTAGATACGAATCCTTAAACAAAAACAACATCATAGGTGATTTCAAATTTGTGCTGTCTGAAAAATATTTATCGAATGATAGTGATTTAACTTTCTTTGAAAAAATTGTAATGAACTCCTACTTCTTAATAAAAAAATTAAGTTTATCCGAAGAAAGTGCCTTTGGTCTTGATAGTGGTTCTGTTAAAGTAGAAAAATTCCCAATGGTACTTCATGCGCCAGAAAACATAGGTTTAACCCGAATCCAATAAAATTTATTCTATTTAAAATAGTAAAAAAGCATTGTTTCAAAACAGTGCTTTTTTTATATATAATCGTTAGCGCTTTGTTTTACAAAAATCATGAATTTTAAAACAACTTTTCATTGCTATAGATCTGCCGTAGCGAAGCAAATCTAAATCTCCAATCTTCTCCAGATGCTTCGGGATAAAATAGTACCTTTGCACCTCAATAATTCAAAATGAGATTACACCGAAATTTAGTTTACACCACTATTGATGCTTTAAACGCCATTTTCAATGAAGGAGAATATGCTGACAAAGTGGTAGCAAGATCCTTAAAAAAAGACAAACGCTGGGGAAGTTCCGATAGAAAATTCGTTGCAGAAACCATATACGAAATCGTTCGTTGGAAAAGATTATATGCTGAAATTGCCGAAGTAAAAGAACCCTTCGATAGAGATAATCTTTGGAGAATGTTTTCCGTTTGGGCAGTTTTGAGAGGCTACCCTATCCCCGACTGGCGACAACTTGAAGGAACTCCGGAAAGAAAAATTAAAGGTCGTTTTGACGAACTTTCAAAAATTAGAGCATTCAAAGAATCTATTCCAGATTGGATGGATCAATTGGGCGTGAAAGAATTAGGAGAAAAAGTTTGGGCAACTGAAATAGCAGCTCAAAATCAACCTGCCAAAGTTATTCTCAGAGTCAATACCCTAAAAACAACCAGAGAAGCGCTTCGTGCTATTTTGATGGATTTAGACATTGAAACCGAAACATTAAAAAATCAGCCGGATGCTTTGGTTTTAAAAGAAAGAGCCAACGTTTTTCTGACCGATGCTTTCAAGCAAGGCTTTTTTGAAGTTCAGGATGCTAATTCACAGCTTGTGGCTGCTTTTCTTGACGTAAAACCAGGCATGCGCGTAGTGGACACTTGTGCGGGTGCGGGCGGAAAAACCTTGCATATTGCCGCTTTGATGGAAAACAAAGGACAATTAATTGCAATGGATTTGTATGAAAGCAAATTGAAACAACTGAAATTAAGAGCTAAAAGAGACGGTGCTTTCAATATTGAATACCGCATTATTGATTCGACAAAAATTATTAAAAAACTACACGAAAAAGCGGATAGGGTTTTAATTGATGCACCTTGTAGTGGTTTGGGAGTACTGAAAAGAAATCCGGATGCTAAGTGGAAATTACAACCTGAATTCATTGATAATATTCGAAAAGTACAAGCCGAAGTTTTAGAAAATTATTCCAAAATTGTAAAACCAGGCGGAAAATTAGTATATGCAACTTGCTCCATATTACCCTCAGAGAATCAAGAGCAGGTTAAAAAATTCTTAACCACAGAAATTGGAAAACAGTTTGACTTTATAAAAGACCAAAAAATACTAGCTTCAGAATCTGGTTTCGATGGATTTTATATGGCATTATTAGAAAGAAAAGAATGAAATATTTAAAATTATGAAGAAAATTTACATCTTATTTGCATTAGCTTTTTTTGTTACATTCAGTTTTGCACAAGCTCCTGCGGGCTATTATAATTCTGCAACTGGATCAGGTTATGTTTTGAAAACACAGTTGTACAATATTATTAAAAACAACACTAATTCGCCTAGTTCGTCATCTAATTACGGAGGTCTATGGACATTATACACCAAAAATGCTTTCAGGGATAATTATTATGAAAACGATGGTTCTTTACTTGATATTTATTCTGAAAAACCTTTCGAAATAGATAGTTATTCATATACAACTACGGACCAACAATGCGGAAGCTATTCTGGTGAATCATCTTGCTATAACAGAGAACATACTATGCCACAATCGGTTTGGAATTCAAATTATCCCATGTATTCTGATGCCCATTTTGTCTTACCTTCTGATGGATATGTAAATGGCAAAAGAAGTAACTTTCCGTATGGTAAAGTAGATGGTGCCAGCTGGACTTCAACAAATGGTTCCAAACTAGGAAACAATATTAATTCTGGGTACTCTGCAGGATATAGCGGAACAGTTTTCGAACCAATTGATGAATTTAAGGGAGATATTGCAAGGTGTTTACTTTATTTCGCAACACGTTATGAAGACCAAGTTACATCATGGACATATGATATGTTCAATGGTACATCGACTCAGGTTTTTACAAATACTTTTCTAAATATATTGTTAACATGGAATCTATTAGATCCTGTAAGTCTATATGAAATTGCAAAAAACAACGAGGTTTATACTTTTCAAGGAAACAGAAATCCATTTATAGATAATAATGCTTATATAACAAATATTTGGGGTTTACCACTTCAAACTCAAACTTTCGATAAATTTGCAAACATTTCTATCTACCCAAATCCATCAAACAATCGTAAAATCAATATACAAACTGATATTGTCTTAGATGAAATTGATGTAATAAATATTGAAGGCAAGCTAATTCAGGTAATTAAAAAACCAAGTTTAGGGAACCAAACTTATACGTTGGATAATCTAACACAAGGCACTTACTTCTTGAAAATGACATCTGAAAATCAGTCGACAACCAAGTCAATAATAGTAAACTAAGGACATTTTTAAGTCAATAAAAAAATCCGATAGCATGATGTCTCTATCGGATTTTTTTTTATATTATTTAATCTGTTTTGCTTCTAGTCATTCATCGAAATCAAAAACTCTTCATTATTTTTAGTCTTTTTGAAACGATCGTTGATAAAATCCATTGCTTCCACAGGATTCATGTCCGAAAGGTATTTTCTCATAATCCACATTCTTTGCAATGTTTTAGCGTCTAATAATAAATCATCACGTCTTGTGCTGGAAGAAGTTAAATCAATCGCAGGGAAAATACGCTTGTTAGCAATTTTACGATCCAATTGTAATTCCATATTTCCAGTTCCTTTAAATTCTTCGAAAATAACTTCATCCATTTTTGAACCAGTTTCCGTCAAGGCTGTGGCAATAATACTCAAGGAACCTCCATTTTCTACATTTCGAGCCGCTCCAAAAAATCGTTTAGGTTTCTGCAACGCATTGGCATCAACACCACCACTCAAAACTTTACCCGAAGCCGGCTGCACTGTATTATAGGCTCTCGCTAAACGGGTAATCGAATCCAATAAAATCACTACGTCGTGACCACATTCTACCAAACGTTTTGCTTTCTCAAGTACTATGTTTGCGATTTTAACGTGTTCTTGTGGCTCTCGATCAAAAGTGGAAGCAATTACTTCGCCGCGGACACTTCGTACCATATCAGTAACCTCTTCTGGACGCTCGTCAATTAATAAAACAATCAAATAAACTTCAGGATGATTGGCAGCGATGGCATTTGCGATATCTTTTAGCAACATCGTTTTACCTGTTTTAGGCTGCGCCACAATCATGCCACGTTGTCCTTTTCCTATTGGTGAAAACAAATCAATAATCCTAGTAGAAATCGTACTTTGTCTTTCGGCTAATTTGAATTTCTCGGATGGAAAAATAGGTGTTAAATGTTCGAAAGATACTCTATCACGAACCACTTGTGGATCGTGTCCGTTGATTTTTAAAACACGAACTAGAGGGAAGAATTTTTCTCCTTCTTTAGGAGGACGCACCACTCCTTTTACGGTATCTCCGGTTTTAAGACCAAACAATCGTATTTGGGAAGTAGATAAATAGATATCGTCTGGCGAGGCTAAATAATTATAATCCGAAGAACGGAGAAAACCGTAACCGTCAGGCATCATTTCTAGAACGCCTTCACTTTCTATGATTCCGTCAAATTCAAAATCAGCATCTCTAAAATTGTTTTTCTTGTTTTTGAAATTTGGATTCACATTTCCATTTGGCTGTGTCTTGTTTGGCTGTGACTCGAGTCCGTTTTGATTTGGATTTTGGTTTTGTTTATTGTGCTGGTTAATGTCGGCAGTTTGCTTTCGCTCCGGTAGATTGCTTTTTTTTATAGGAACGTGAACTTCAACATTTTCGTTAATTTCATCGCCTTCAACATCTGAATTTGATTCGTTTGTTACAGAAGATTCATTTTCTCCGCTAGCTAATTTTGCCTCTTCTTTTTGCTTTTGCAAAGCTACTTTCTTTTCGTATGCTGATTTATTAAACTTAATTACTTTCCCTACTTTCGCTACGGAAGCAATTTCAACAGGATTTTCATTTTTTATAGGGACAACAATTGGTTCGAAGACAATTTCTTCCTCTGAAAAAAGAGAACTATTTGTTTTTTTTTGAATCGCTACTTTTTTGGGAGATACAATTCGCGCTCTTTTGGGCTTGTCGTCTTCTATATTGGCTTCCGCCATTTTATTATCTGTAGTTGAATCTACAGTTGCCGATTGAAGTTCTAAAATTTGACTAATTAAAGCCTCTTTTTTTGTACCGGCAATTTTAATTGTTTTAGCTGCTTTAGCTATTTCTTGAAGCTCAGAAAGCTTCATTTCTTTTAATGCAGAAATGTCAAACATAAATGTTCTGTGATTTTAAATAATTTGGGAATACTATAAAAGTGTGTGGTAAAATATGATAATGAATTGACCGTAGAATGAAGTACTTACGGCTTGGCTATGCAATATTACGAATAATTTTTAATCTACAATAGTATTTATTAAAAAGAAAATATATTTTTGTACAACAAATAAAGAAAATGCTTCAAAGAATTCAAACCATTTATTTACTTCTTGCTTTCTTGGCAACTGGAGTTTTACCGTTTTTTATTCCGTTATGGACAATGGCTGATGGAAAAGAGTACTTCTTTATGCAGAATCAAATATATGCAGTAATATTAGGTTTGAGCACAACGCTATCATTATTGAGTATCGTTTCCTATAAAAAAAGACAAAATCAATTTGTTATTGGCAGATTGAACATAATTTTAAATTTAATTTTATTAGGCTTGTTTGTTTATCGTTCGCTAAATGTATCTGGAGAAGCACTTGTTGTTTCTGAGAAAGGTATTGGGATGTTTCTACCGATTGTTGCTATCGTGTTGTTAGTGCTTGCTAACAAAGCCATCAAGAAGGATGAAGATCTTGTAAAATCTGTGGATCGATTGAGATAATCCTATAAACTTAGTTTATTAGTGCGAAGGAAACCCGAATGAAAGTTCGGGTTTTTTTGTGATTAAATTTTAAGAATTTACCGCAAATTCACAAATTATTGAAACTAGTTCATTACTTTAATCTGCGAATTTGCGGTAATTTTTTACTTCTTCCCTATCTCAATTATTTCCAAATCTTTTATCTTTTCGCCATCAATCACAAAACGCAGCATCGTCCGCAGTTGGTGGAAACCGCTTATTCCGGCAGCTCCAGGATTCATGTGCAACAGATTGTGTTTCTTGTCGAAAATTACTTTTAGAATATGGGAATGTCCGCAAATAAACAATTTAGGAGGATTCGCAGCCATTTCAACCTTAATATTTGGATTGTATTTTCCGGGATAACCACCAATATGAGTCATCCAAACATCAACGCCTTCGCACATAAAACGGTTGTGCAACGGAAATTCCATTCTAGCTTTATCATCAATATTGCCATATACACAGCGTAATGGTTTTAAATTCTTTATGGTATCTGTTACGACTAAATCACCAATATCGCCAGCATGCCAAACTTCGTCAGCTTGATTAACATATTTTAAAATCGTATCGTCAATATGACTGTGCGTATCGGAAAGCAAAAGGATTTTTTTCATATATTTTAAACGCAAAGACACAAAGTCGCAAAGTTTATTAGTTATTTTGGCCGCAAATTTACTAAGCCACAAAGTTATTATTTAAGATTGAAGATTAACGATTTTTGATTTCAGATTTTATGTAAACTTTAAAACAGAACTAGTCCTAAACATAAACATTCTTTGTAAATTTGCATTTCAAATAATGTAATCTGATTTCATCCAAAATAATCTGAAATCTGCAATCTAAAATCTAAACTTGAGGTATTTTATAAAACTAGCATACAACGGAACCAATTATCACGGATGGCAGCACCAGCCCAATGCTTCTTCAGTTCAGGAAACACTGACCAAAGCAGTTGCAGTGGTGTTGAATCACGAGGTGAGTTTAATGGGAGCTGGAAGAACTGATACTGGCGTTCATGCCAAGGAAATGTTTGCTCATTTTGATTTTGAAACCATATTTGAAATTGCAAGTTTAGTGCACAAGCTTAACTCCTACCTTCCAAAAGACATTGTTGTTTACGATATTATACCCGTTCAGCCTGAAGCACATGCTCGATTTGATGCCACAAAGCGAACCTATGAATATCATATAAATACATATAAAGACGCATTTTTAGTAGACGTAAGCTGGTATTTCCATCAAAAGCTAGACATCAATTTAATGAATGAAGCGGCAAAATTACTATTTGATCACATCGATTTTCAGTGTTTTTCAAAAGTAAATACTGACGTAAATACCTTTGATTGCACTATATTTGAAGCTCATTGGCAACAGCATAATAACAAATTAGTTTTCACCATTTCAGCAAATCGTTTTTTACGAAATATGGTTCGCGCCATTGTAGGAACATTGATAAACGTTGGTTTACAAAAAATTTCATTAGACGATTTCAATGATATAATAATCAGTAAAAACCGTGATAATGCAGGTTTTTCAGTTCCAGCACACGGATTGTATTTGACAAAAATTGATTATGATTACCTATAAAAGGTAGCAGACAACATACGGTAAATTTCAGTTTGGAGGAATCGTGAAAACAAAAAGCGTTAAGATTAAAAAATAAAAATAAATAGATTATAAAGTAGAAAACAGTTTAGATTGCAGATTTTAAAACCTGAAATCTGCCATCTGAAATCTGCCATCTGAAATTATGAAAGCAAAAGCATTCGACACCAGATTGTTCCAAAGAATATTACACTATACAAAACCGTACCAATCGCGATTCAACTTCGTTGTAGCATTTGCGATTTCCTTGTCCATATTCGCGGCCTTACGTCCCTATTTACTTAAACAAACTGTTGATGGCTACATAAAAAACCAAGATCAATTTGGGCTTTTACTATATGTTTCTTTGATGGGTTTTGTGTTGTTATTAGAAGTTTTTTCACAATTTTTCTTTGTCTATTGGGCTAACTGGCTCGGACAAGACATTGTGAAAGACATTCGAACTAAGATGTTCAAACACATTCTAAGTTTCAAGATGAAGTATTTTGATACTGTTCCGGTTGGTCAGCTAGTAACGCGTTCCGTTTCGGATATTGAGGCTATTGCACGAATCTTTAGTCAAGGATTATTTATGATCATCAGTGATTTGATGAAGATGTTTGTCGTGCTACTATTCATGTTTTACATGAACTGGAAACTGACTTGGATTGTGATTGTGGCCATGCCAATATTAGTTTTCTTCACTCGAATTTTTCAAAAGAAAATGCAGGTTGCTTTTGAAGAAGTGCGAACACAAATTGCCAATATGAATTCTTTTGTGCAAGAACGTGTCACCGGAATGAAAATCGTGCAGCTATTCAATCGCGAAGAAATTGAATCCGAAAAATTCAAATCCATCAACGAAAAGCACAATAAAGCTTGGATAAAAACCATTTTATACAATTCCATCTTCTTCCCTATTGCTGATATTATTTCATCATTAACCTTAGGATTTATTGTTTTGTATGGTGGTTTTAAGATATTGAATGGGGACAATTTCACGACGCTTGGCGATTTGTTTTCTTACACCATGTTTATAGGAATGTTGTTCAATCCCTTGCGTCAAATTGCTGATAAATTCAACGAAATGCAACTGGGAATGATTGCCGCTAATCGCGTTTTTGACATTCTAGATACCCATGATCAAATTCAGGATACTGGAACCATGGAAGCACCTATTTTTAACGGAAGTATACAATTTAAGGATGTCCATTTTGGTTACATTGCCGAGGAATATGTGATAAAAGGCATTGATTTAGATGTAAAAGCCGGTAAAACTATTGCTATTGTTGGTGCGACAGGAGCAGGAAAATCTACGATTATCAATTTACTGAACCGTTTTTATGAAATTAATAGCGGAACGATTTGCATTGATGGAAATAACATAGAAAATTATACTTTGTCTTCTTTACGAAAACAAATCGCTGTGGTTTTGCAAGACGTTTTCCTTTTTGCTGATACTATTTTTAACAATATTACACTCAATAATCCTGATATTTCGAGAGAACAGGTTTTGGCTGCAGCCAAAAAAATTGGTGTTCACAAATTCATTATGAGTTTACCCGATAATTACGATTTTGACGTAAAGGAACGCGGCGTAATGCTTTCGTCTGGACAACGCCAATTGATTGCTTTTCTCCGCGCTTATGTTAGCAATCCTAGTATTTTAATTCTGGACGAAGCCACTTCATCAATTGATACCTATTCCGAAGAATTGATTCAAAAAGCCACCGAAACCATAACAAAAGGGAGAACTTCTATAGTAATTGCGCACCGTTTGGCTACTATAATTAAGGCCGACAAAATTGTGGTAATGGACAAAGGTTTGATTGTGGAGCAAGGAACGCATCAGGAATTAGTTTCAAAAGAAGGTGGATATTATAAAAACTTGTATGATTCGCAGTTTGCTGTGGATATAAATGTAAAATCGTAGCGATAAAATATTTAATTTAACGCTAGATCAATTTTAAATGAACAACCTTTCATGAAGCTAAAATGATAAAAGAATTAAAAATTTTAAAAAATATCGGAAGCTGTCTGCTAATTTTCTGCACTTATTCTTGCATTCCTTATAAAATTGCACCGCATATCGAAAGTGAAAAAATAGTGAATGCAAAAAAATTCAAAAAAGACCTTCCGAATTTTAATGGATTTATTTTTGAAGACACAAAGAATGCCAATGAGTTTTACAATTTTATAAATGCAAAGTATAATTTAAAACATATAAATGTGGACTCAAATGTTCCAATTAGTATTCATAACAAAACGTATTTTTTATCTTTTTTTGAACGAGAAAGAACCACACAGACAATCAATCTGATTCCAATAGCAATAGACGCCGATAGAACTAGTAAAGGAAAAGATCCTCTCTTAGAAAATATGCATACTTCAAGAAGTGGCTTCTGGTATTTAATTCTTACGGTAACAGATACTGATATAAAAGACTGCCTTAATCCAAAATATCCAAAACATGAAGAAATAGTAGATCATTTGAAAAGCCTAAAAAGTGAATATTTTTCGACAACTAATTATTTGGAAGCGTACTTAAAAATGAATTAATTTTAAGTGTTAATTTTTGCAAGCTAATAAACTTATAGAACGTCGAATTTTTTTTAAAATAAATCCTTAATTTTGCCAACTGAATTTAAGTAGAAAACACAAAAATGACACGAGCTTTTGCGATTGCATTTTTACCAAAATTTAAATAAACACATAAAAATGACATACGATATTATAGTTTTAGGAAGTGGACCAGGCGGATATGTAACTGCCATCAGAGCATCGCAATTAGGCTTTAAAGTAGCCATTATCGAAAAAGAAAGCCTTGGCGGAGTTTGCTTGAACTGGGGTTGTATCCCAACCAAAGCCTTACTAAAATCTGCTCAGGTATTCGATTATTTGAAACACGCTTCGGATTACGGCTTGACTGTTTCATCATTTGATAAAGATTTTTCGGCCGTTGTACAAAGAAGCCGAAATGTAGCTGAAGGTATGAGCAAAGGAGTTAATTTTCTGATGAAAAAAAATAAAATTGATGTCATTGATGGTTTTGGAAAATTAAAACCGGGTAAAAAATTAGACGTGACTGCCGCTGACGGAAAAGTTACGGAATACAGTGCCGATCATATTATTATTGCCACAGGTGCTCGTTCGCGTGAATTGCCAAGTTTGCCGCAAGACGATGTAAAAGTGATTGGATACAGAAAAGCGATGACCTTACCAACGCAACCAAAATCAATGATTATTGTTGGTTCGGGAGCCATTGGAGTAGAGTTTGCCCATTTTTATAATGCTATGGGAACAGACGTAACAGTCGTAGAATTTATGCCAAATATAGTTCCAGTAGAAGACGAAGACATTTCGAAGCAGATGGAACGTTCGATGAAAAAAGCAGGAGTAAAAATTATGACTAGCTCTTCTGTGGAAAGAATTGATACTTCTGGAAAAGGAGTAAAAGCATTCGTGAAAACGGCCAAAGGAGAAGAAGTGCTCGAAGCTGATATTTTATTGTCGGCTGTTGGAATTAAAACAAATATTGAAAATATAGGATTAGAAGAAGTAGGAATTGCTGTTGACAGAGACAAAATTTTGGTAAACGAATACAATCAAACAAATATTCCGGGATATTACGCTATTGGCGATGTCACTCCAGGTCAGGCTTTGGCACACGTTGCCTCTGCTGAAGGAATCAACTGCGTGGAGAAAATTGCAGGCTTACACGTTGACCCTATTGATTACGGAAACGTTCCGGGCTGTACCTATGCCACACCAGAAATTGCTTCTGTTGGTTTAACCGAAAAACAAGCTCGAGAAAAAGGATACGAATTGAAAATTGGAAAATTCCCATTCTCAGCTTCGGGAAAAGCGCAAGCTTCTGGAACTTCTGATGGTTTTGTAAAAGTAATTTTCGATGCTAAATACGGCGAATGGTTGGGATGTCATATGATTGGTGCCGGCGTTACCGATATGATTGCCGAAGCCATCGTTGCTCGTAAACTAGAAACTACAGGACACGAAATCCTAAAATCAATTCACCCGCACCCAACTATGAGTGAAGCCGTAATGGAAGCTGTTGCTGATGCTTATGGCGAAGTGATACATTTGTAGGTTAGAGGTATGGAGTTTATAAAAACCGATTTGGACAATCCAAATCGGTTTTTCTTTTTATTAACGCTTTTTGTCCATTTATAATCATTACAATAAAACTTTGATTTAAAAATATTCTGTACATTTGTGTGTTAGAGCTTGAACAACTTTAAGCTTAATTAAATTTAACGATATGCAAAACATTCCTAGTGTAGACTTACGTGATTTCCTTTCGGATGACCCGAAACGTAAACAAAAATTTGTAAATGAAATCGGAAGTGCTTTTGAAGAAATTGGTTTTGTTGCTTTGAAAGGGCATTTTTTAGACGACCAATTGGTTGCAGAATTGTATGGCGAGATTAAAAACTTTTTCTCTTTGCCATTAGACACCAAGTACAGTTATGAAATTCCCGGCATTGGAGGACAAAGAGGCTATGTTTCTTTTGGAAAAGAACATGCCAAAGGACGAAAAGAAGGCGATTTGAAAGAGTTTTGGCACTTTGGACAATATGTCGAAAAAGAATCCAAATATGCTGCGGAATATCCAGATAATGTGGAAGTAAAAGAATTGCCACGTTTTAACATTGTAGGAAAAGAAGCCTATGAAATGCTGGAAAAAACGGGCGTTTACATTTTAAGGGCTTTGGCTTTACACCTTGGTTTGGATGAATTTTATTTTGATAAATATGCCATCGATGGCAACTCTATCTTGCGTCCTATTCATTATCCACCCATAACTTCTGAACCTGAAAATGCAATTCGCGCAGCAGCTCACGGAGACATCAACTTAATTACGCTTTTGATGGGAGCACAAGGTCGAGGATTGCAAGTGCAAAACCACGAGGGTCAGTGGATTGATGCGATAGCCGAACCAGATGAATTAGTAATAAATGTTGGTGATATGCTATCCCGTCATACGAACAATAAATTAAAATCTACGATCCATCAAGTCGTAAATCCGCCGCGAGAATTATGGGGAACCTCTCGCTATTCGATTCCGTTTTTTATGCATCCAGTAAGTGAAATGAAATTAGATTGTTTAGAAAATTGTGTTGATGCCGAAAATCCTAAGCAATTTGAGGATATTACTGCTGGCGATTATCTTCATGAACGATTAGTAGATTTGGGCTTAATCAAAAAATAAAACTCTTACATTCCAAAATTCAAATTCCAAATAGCAAAGATTCTTTTTTGAAATTTAGAATTTGAATTTTGTTGTTTGTTTTTAGCTTAAAAATCGATGGACTTACAAGAGCAACTAAAGAATTTATTTCCCAATCATATCGAATCGGAACCCGAAGAAGTTCAAGAGGTAGATCACGTGCTTTATATTCAAAAAGAACCCATAATTTGCAAATTCGAAAAGCGAAAAGGAAAAGCCACTACAATAATCGAAGGTTATGAAGGATCTGCTGAAGATTTTAAAATCCTAGCCAAAGAAATTAAAACCAAATTAAGTGTTGGCGGTACTTTCAAAGACGATGCGATAATCATACAAGGAGATTATCGCGATACAATTATGCAAATGCTCAAAGAAAAAGGCTTTAAGGTAAAACGAGTTGGGGGATAGCCCCCTAGCCCCCGAAGGGGGAACTGATAATTTGTACATTTCGATTCTTTATTCTATTTATTTTAACATTAAATACCTATTTACCCCAATAGGAATTCCCGCTTCGGGGACTAGGGGGCTATTATGATTCAATCATCAGAATTAATACTCAATCCAGACGGAAGCGTCTATCATTTGAACTTATTACCAGAACATATTGCAAACGACATTATCTTCGTTGGCGATCAAAACCGTGTGGAAAAAATAACGCAATTCTTTGATAGCATTGAATTTTCAACCCAAAAAAGAGAATTCAAAACTCAAACTGGTCTTTTCAAAGGGAAAAGAATCACGGTAATGTCAACCGGCATTGGACCTGACAATATTGACATCGTGATGAACGAATTAGATGCTTTGGTCAACATTGATTTGAAAACCAGAAAACCAAAAGAAAAACTTACCTCACTAAACATTATCAGAATAGGAACTTCGGGTTCTCTTCAAGCGGATATTCCTGTAGATAGTTTTGTGGTGTCAAAATTCGGATTGGGATTAGACAATATGCTTCGCTCCTACTTGATTGACGAAATATCAGAACTAAAAATAGAGGATGCTTTTATTACGCAAACCGAATGGGATATGAAAAAAGGACGTCCCTACGTAATTTCTTGTTCTGAAAAACTGGAAAAACTTTTCGAAAGTGATAAAATATTCAAGGGAATAACGGGAACTGCTGGCGGATTTTACGGACCACAAGGTCGGGTGTTGCGCTTGAACATTCAAGACGAAAGCTTAAATTCAAAAATGGACAGTTTCAATTATAACGGTAGTGTAATGACGAATCTCGAAATGGAAACGGCTGCTATTTATGGCTTAGGTAAACTATTAGGACACCATTGTTTGTCGCTAAACGCCATTATTGCTAATCGTGCCAACGGAACTTTTAGCGAAGATCCATACAAAGCGGTTGATGCATTGATTGAATATGCTTTGGGAAAATTAGCGGAATAGCCTATGAATTTAATCCTTGAAACTGACAGATTGTATTTTCGAGAGCTGCAACTTTCTGATGCAGATGCTTTTTTTGCTATGGATAGCAATCCTTTGGTTCATAAATACTTATGGAACAAACCTGTTCAAAAAATCGAAGAAATCATCGAAATTATCCTTGCTGTTAGACAACAATATAGTGACAATGGCATTGGTAGGTTTGCAATGATTTTGAAGGAAACCAATGAATTTATAGGTTGGGCTGGATTAAAATACAACACCGAAACGGTAAACCATAAAGTCAATTTCTACGATATCGGTTATCGATTGGATGAAAAATTTTGGGGAAAGGGTTACGCTAGTGAAGCAGCAAAGGAATGGTTAAACTATGGCTTTGAAACTATGAAAATCAAAACTATGGAAGCTGCCGCACATGCAGACAACGCTGCCTCAAATCGGATTCTTCAAAAAATAGGAATGCAATGCACAGGGCAATATATAGAAGATGCTATTTATTGGAATTGGTATCAATTGGAAAACAAGAATAAATAATAAATCGCTACGCCAATTAATCTTTATCCTACCTTATACTAAATTGTCATCTTGAGATTGTCACTATTAATTTTTTTACTGTCTTGTGAAAATAGAACTAGTACTGGAAAATAATTAAACAGCAATGATATAAAATTTTAATAGCTTATTTTTCATTTTGTATTTTTGTTCTATTACTATTGCAATACCTTTTTACTCACTACGCTATTGTCTTCAGTACGAACTTTTACAATCAATATTTGGCGTACCTCTTTTAAATTAGTAATATTCGCGGTTGTCGCATTGACATTCATTTGTTTTGCAATCAATCGTCCTTGAACATCATATACTTCAATCGTCTTGATAGTTTTTGAGGTAGCATTTACAAAAATAGTTCCTTTGTTTTTATACACTTTTACACTGTTTTCATCAAATGTTGGAATTTCTACTTTCAATGTTTTTTGGTATTTCACCAAAAATCTAGTGTTATCTTGTCCGACATTGGCTGTAAAGGAGTACGCTTCTGTTTTCAAATCGGTTTCTGTTCCCGTAACGGTATCTATGAGATAGACATCTTGTCCTTTTTCGAACACGCCATCAAAAGAGTCTAAAGCGATGCTGTAAAGACCTGCTATATCCGTTTTGAAAATTAAAGCAACTACATCAGTAGCATCAAATGCGGGACGCGCTTGAATGATGTACTCTTCGCCATCAATACTAGAAGTCAAAGCAATTTTGCTATCGTTAAAATATTTACTATCATAACCAGGATCTACACCCAGGGTTGCACCATCTATATAGGCAATCATCGCTTGGTTTAAACTTCCGTTTGCATTGCTTAAGCCTAACCAAATTCGCGATCTGTCGATTGCATTTTTAGTTTTTAGGAACTGTGTACTGGTGGGGGCTGCCTCGCGCATAGCATTGGTAAAGGTCAATGCGGTCGTTGTTGCTTTTACGATAAACCCCTGACCTACTTGAATTGTTCCGTTAGGCTTAATGCCGGCAGTTCCTGCGCCACCCGCAAGAGAGTAAGAAGCATAAGCTGTTCCTGCAGTACCATTGGTTTTTCTCCAGAAATACAAAGTTCCAGCGGTTGCATTACCTCTGAGGAATTCGTCAGCACTTATGGTAGATGGAAACGGATTTCCTACTGCATAAAATTTTTCAGCAACAGTAGTTACTGTTATTGGCCCATTATTGAGTGTTCCTGTAAACACACCTGGATACGGTAGGGTTGCAGTACCTAAATAATAAGGAGTTGTCACTCCTAAATTACCAGGCATTTCATTTGGCATACGAATCAAATAGCCTGTACCCTTAATAAATGTAGTAGTTGGATCTACCGTATTATATACATTAATAGCCGGATTATAGCTATAAAAACGTATCGATGTCCCAGTAGATGTTAAAGGTGAAAATTGCAACAAAGTCTGCGTTCCTGTTACTGGCGAGGACCACATCGTATAATCAAGGCGTTTCAAGCTGTTGCTGTTTCTTGTTACTATTGCGGTTCCTGAACCAGTGTTGGTGTTTGTGGCTGCGGTTTGAATCAAGTTGGCGTTGTTTTCTACTATAATGGTACCATTATTTGCCAATGCCTCACCAACTGTAACGCTTGTTGCCGCAGCAACAGTCAACTTTTTACCAGCATTTACGGTAAGATTATTAACCGTAAATGAGCCAGTTGTTGTAAAATCCCCGGCTATCACTGTATTTATAGCAGCTGTTGGAACACCATAATCCCAAGAGGTGGTATACGTAGTCGTATTTGATGTAATAGGAGCAAAATTCTGCCAAACGGCAGCAGCTCGATAAGAAGCCACACCGCTAGAAGGTACCGTTAAACTACAAGCACCTTGATTTACTTGACCAAAAACATTTCAATTTATTGATAAAGGGGATTGAATATTACATAGTACGGCTGTTAAACTAGTACAGTTTTCAAAAGCATATTCTCCAATGCTAGTTATCGAGGCTGGAATAGTAACTTGCTTTAAACCAGAACAAGATTGGAAAGTACCAATACCAATGCTGGTGACCGAGCTTGGAATAGTGACCGATGTTAAAGCAAAATTAGCGAAGAATGCATAATCGCCAATACTAGTAACCGAGTTTGGAATAGTTATCGATGTTAAACTAGTGCAATTATTAAAAGTACCCTGACTAATGCTTGTTAGCGCGTTTGAAATAGTTACTGATTTTAAACCAATACAATCTCGAAAAACCTTAATAGCAATGTTCGTAACCGAGTTTGGAATAATTACACTTGATAAACTTGTACACGCAAGAAAAGCTTCTTCACCAATACTAGTTACTGAGTTTCCTATAGTAACTTGCTTTAAACCAATACAAGATTGAAAAGTACCAATACCAATACTAGTGACAGAGTTTGGAATAGTGATTGATGTTAAAGCAGAATTATTGAAGAAAGCATAATCTCCAATACTAGTTACCGAGCTTCCGATAGTAACTGCCTCTAAACTAGTGCAATTATTAAAAGTACCCTGACTAATGCTTGTTAGCGCGTTTGAAATAGTTACTGATATTAAACCAGTACAATCTCGAAAAGCCCTATTACCAAGGGTAGTAACCGAGTTTGGAATAATTACATTTGATAACCCTGTACACGCAAGAAAAGCTTCTTCACCAATACTCGTTACTAAATTTCCTATAATTACAGCTGTTAAAGCAGAATTACGGTTGAAAGCTAAATTAGCAATGCTAGTGACACTATAAGTACTACTATTATACGTTGCATTTGAAGGTATTGAAACAACTCCAGTTGCCGAGGAGTTACCTATAACCTCAGCAGTAGTTGATCCGGTCACATTGTAATTTAAACCGTTGTAAGTGAAATTTTGCGCTAACGCAGGCTTGCAAATTACGACAACAAAGAAGATGAAAAATATGTTTTTCATTACTATTGTTAATTTTTTTTGCAATAATACTTATTTATTGCCATTTAGCAAAAAAACGTCATTCATTTATACCAAAATATCCGCAAATACTTACCGCTTTTTTACAACCAACATTTAACTTATAAGTTAGTGTTGATTTCAAAGAGTAATTCAAAAATTTATATAAGTAAACACCACTTTTAACAACAACAACAATAATAATAAGTAGCATCATAAAATCTAGTAGTCCAAAAAGGTCGCAGGATTTCCAACGATTGTAAAAGTATTTTACATCGAATTACTGGCAATCGTATTCAACTTTTCGAGCGCCATCAAAGCAAAAGGAAGTTTGACAATACTTGCAGGTTAAAAATAAGTACTAGCATCTAAATGTTACGAAAAGTCTTTAAAACTGACCAAATTATTCTTCTCCCGTACAATTTGAGTATGAATACTTTGCAGTTCAAACGCTTCTGGATTTGACACTACATTTTTTATTTTTGGATAATCACAGTCTAAGGATTCTGTTGAAATATTGTACTTGGTTAAAAATCAACCAAACTGCATTAAAAGAATCGATGTAATGATAATTCTGCGATAAATTTTCAGCTGTAATTATTTTTTTTTAATTAAAAATTCGAACTCCAATCAATCTGTTTTATTTCTTTTTGTTCCAAATATAAGTTCGTTTGACTAAAATGTTTGTTTCCAAACCATTTTCCTTGATTGGCGGACATTGGCGAGGGATGACCCGATTCTAAAACCAAATGTTTGCTGCGGTCAATTAGAGCAACTTTCTGCTGCGCAAAATTGCCCCAAAGTAAGAATACCACATTTTCTTTTTCGTCTGAAATTTTTTGAATAACGGCATCAGTAAACACATTCCATTTCAAATGATTGTGGCTATTGGGACTGTCTTTGCGCACCGAAAGCGAAGCGTTTAAAAGCAATATGCCTTGTTTTGCCCAATGTTCTAAATTTCCTGAAGTGGGATAGAAAATAGTACCCAAATCCTCATTTATTTCTCTAAAAATGTTACGCAACGAAGGGGGAATTCTAATGCCATCATTCACCGAAAAACACAAACCATTGGCTTCTCCAGTTCCGTGATACGGATCTTGACCAATAATAACCACTTTCAAATTCTCGAAAGAGCAATAGTCAAAAGCAGCAAAAATCAAATTTTTTAGAGGGAAACAAGTATGATTTGCGTATTCTTCCTCTACTGCTTTCATCAAATCCTGAAAATAGAGTTTCTGGATTTCGTCATTTAGAATAGTTTGCCAAGAAGGATGAATATTGGGTTGCATAAATGTTAATATTTATCTAATTCTGCTTTTATAACCAATTCCAATGCCGGTAAATAATCTTTGCATATTTCATAAACAATTTCAAAATCAAGCATTTCATAATGATGAGAAATAAAATCCCGAAAACGAATAATTTTGTTCCACTCCATGTCCGGATAATTGGTCTGCAATAAATTATGTTTCCTTGAAATGTTTTTTAAATTTTCTCCAATCGCTTGAAGTCGAGTAACAATAGCATCAGCAAGGTTTTACCATAATCGGTTGATATAAAATCTGAAGGATTATGAATTTCAGAAAATCTTTTATTACAAATATTGATGTGATCTAAAATGGTTTCTAGTGAATATTTATAGATGGCATCATACATAAATCAGGTCATTTTCGATGGTATCAAGAAACCGTTTGGACAAATGAGGCCCTTTTCTAACAATTTCAATTTTAGAATTTAATTTATTTTCTAAATAAGCATATAAACCCATTAACAAGCTATAGGATGGGGCTGTGAATTCGACAATGAAATCTACATCACTATCTCTATTTTCCAATTCTTTGGCATAAGAACCGAACAAAGCGATGTTTACAACACCATAATTTTCTTTCAGGAATTGCTTGTCTTTTTGAAGAGTATTGATTATTTCGTTTTTATTCATATAACAAATGTAAAAAATAATTAATTAGCAACGTAAACTTTGAACCTTTGAAATTCATTGCATAAATATATTTTACCGCAAAGTTCGTAAAGTTTTCGCAAAGTGCGCAAAGAAAATGGCTTTTGACTTTTTTACTTTGTAACTTTGGACTTTTGATATAATAAATAAAACATAATACTTTTGACTTTTGATGTTCGACTTTCGACTTTTGACCTTTGACTTTTGACTTTCGACTTTCGACCTTCGACCTTCGACTTTCAACTTTCGACTTTCGTCTTTCGACTTTCGACTTTCGACTTTCGTCTTTCGTCTTTTGACTTTTGATTTTCGACTTTTGACTTTTGACTTTTAACACAAACAATGATATCCATTACCGAAAAAACACTCCAAGACTTACAATTTCCTACCGTTCTCGAAACACTCTCTGCGATTTGCAACACCGACATTGGCAAACAAAAAGCGCTTGAAATAATACCCTTCAAAGACAAAGAAACCTTGATGAATGCCTTAATGCAAACCTCTGAATACGTTTCGTCTTACCAAAATAACAACGCAATTCCCAACCACGGTTTTGATGCCATTACTTATGAAATTAAGTTTTTAGCCATCGAAGATAGTTTTCTAGAAGTAGGCGGTTTTAGGAAAATTGCCACCATTTCAGACACGACGAATTTCATGTTGCATTATTTCAAGAAATTCGAAGACTATTATCCTTATTTGAATGCTAAAGCTTCCGAAATCGAAATCACCAAAGACATCAGCAATTTAATTGATATTGTAGTCGATAAGTATGGCGAAATAAAAGACAATGCCTCTCCAGATTTATTAAATATTCGTAGGGATATGAATTCCGTTAGAGGAAAAGTCAATCAGAGTTTTGGTATGGCTCTAAGCCAATACAACTCACTCGGTTATTTAGACGATATCAAAGAAAGTTTTGTGCAAAATCGTAGGGTTTTGGCCGTTTTAGCCATGTACCGTCGCAAAGTAAAAGGCTCTATTTTGGGTAGTTCAAAAACAGGGAGTATTGCTTACATTGAACCAGAAACTACTTTGAAGTATTCACGAGAATTGAGCAATTTAGAATACGAGGAAAAAGAAGAAATTACTCGGATTCTAAAGCAATTATCAAATCAAATTCGTCCGTTTTTGCCCTTGCTTATTCAATACCAAGATTTCTTGAGTGATATCGATGTCATTGCCGCCAAAGCTAAATATGCCAACAAAATTAATGGCATTTTACCTACAATTACAGAAAATCGCCGATTGTATTTCAGGGATGCCTTCCACCCTATTTTGTATTTGAATAACAAACAAATAAACGAAATAACGCATCCGCAAACTTTTGAATTAAACCAAGAAAAAAGAATCATCGTCATTTCGGGACCTAACGCTGGCGGAAAAACAATATCCTTAAAGACAGTTGGATTACTACAATTAATGTTGCAGTCTGGCATGTTAATTCCTGTTCACGAACGAAGCGAAACCTTTTTATTCGATAGAATTATGACCGATATTGGTGACAACCAATCTATTGAAAATCATTTGAGTACCTACAGTTACCGACTCAAGAACATGAATTACTTCTTGAAGAAATGCAACAAGAAAACAATGTTCCTGATTGATGAATTTGGCACGGGTTCTGATCCGGAATTAGGCGGAGCATTAGCGGAAATTTTCTTGGAAGAGTTCTACCATCGGGAAGCTTTTGGGATTATCACGACTCATTATTCGAATTTAAAAATTTTAGCAAACGAATTGCCTTTTGCCATAAATGCAAATATGTTATTCGATGAAAAAACGTTGGAACCCATATATAAATTAGTTTTGGGACAAGCTGGAAGTTCATTTACATTTGAAGTGGCTCAGAAAAACGGAATTCCATTCAGCTTAATTAATAGAGCGAAAAAGAAAATTGAAGTCGGAAAAGTACGTTTTGACAAAACGATTGCCACGCTTCAAAAGGAACGTTCAAAGATGGAAAAAACATCGCAAATACTCAAAGAGGAAGAAACAAAAGCAAGAGAAGAAGGCCGGAAAATGGAAACCATTAACGTGAAAATCAAGCAAAAATTAGAAAGCTATCAGGAATTGTATGACAGCAACCAAAAAACTATTTATATCGGACAAAAAATTGTTTCTATCGCAGAAAACTATTTTAATAATAAAAATAAGAAAGACTTGATCGGGGAATTTTTAAAAATCATTGAAATCGAAAATTCAAAACGTATAAAAGCAACCCCCAAAGAAATTAAGGCAATCACCGAAAAGAAAAATGAAGTTATTAAAGAAATTGAAGTCAAAGTAGAAGAAATCAGAATTGAAAAAAAAGAAAAGAAACTCAAACCCATTATCGAAAAACCAAAAGCTATTCTAAAACTAGGCGACAGAGTACGAATGTTTGACGGAAAAGCAGTGGGAACTATTGACAATATCGAAAAAAATAAAGCCACCGTCAATTATGGCGTTTTCACTTCGAAAGTGAGTTTGGATCTTTTAGAACTAGTGGAAGCGTTTAAGAAGTAGTAAGTTAGTCATTGCGAGGAACGAAGCAAACTCACTAACAGATACAATTATAACTAATTATTGAAATAGGAATACGAAATGCATTCGCTTCGCTGTTCGCGATGACGTAAAATAACTAAAAATAATGAAACGCGGATTTATTTATATCATCACTAATCAATATCAAACTGTAGTTTATACTGGTGTCACTTCCAATCTTCCACAACGAATAATGGAACATAAAGTGAAAAAGTATCCAAATTCATTTTCCGCTCGCTATAGTTTGAATTTATTAGTGTATTATGAACAATTTCAATGGATTGGGGATGCAATTGCTAGAGAAAAACAAATAAAAGCAGGTTCAAGAGAAACTAAAAATAATTTAATTCGTTCAATGAATCCAACTTGGAAAGACTTATTTGAAGAAATTAAAGATATAATGACTGAATAAAATATACTAACCAAAGGAGTAAAATTGAGCAACAAATGTGATTGCTTCGTTCCTCACAATGACAATATTATGCAAAACCTCCCTAAAAACAAAAAAATAATCCTCTTTGACGGCGTTTGCAATTTATGCAATGCCGCGGTGCAATTCGTGATTCAACACGATAAAAAAGATGTGTTTAGATTTGTGGCCTTACAATCAGAATTAGGTCAAGAGATTCTAAAACATATTGGAATTAACCCCAAAAATATTGATAGTGTAATCCTGTACGAGCCGGGAATTTTGTATTATTACAAATCAACGGCAGCAATAGAAATTGCAAAAAGTTTGGGTGGTTTTTGGCATCTTGGAACTGTATTCAGAATTATTCCCACTGGAATTAGAAACCAGCTCTACGATTATATCGCCAAAAACCGCTACAAATGGTACGGAAAAAAAGAAATTTGCTGGATTCCAACACAGGAATTAAAATCAAAATTTTTGTAACAAAAAACCCGACAGCTTTTTAAACCTTGTCGGGTTTTACATTTAAAAATAGAAGATTTCTAACTTCGAATCAATTTTCTGTATTTCAATCGTTTGGGTGTTAAATCTCCACCTAAACGTTTCTTTTTGTTTTCTTCATATTCCGAAAATCCACCTTCGAAATAGTAGACTTCGGAGTTCCCTTCGAAAGCCAAAATATGCGTGCAAATCCGATCTAAAAACCATCTATCATGCGAAATTACCACTGCACAACCCGCAAAATTCTCCAAGCCTTCTTCTAAAGCACGAAGCGTGTTGATGTCCAGATCATTCGTTGGCTCATCCAGTAAAAGAACATTTCCTTCTTCTTTCAGCGTCATTGCTAGATGCAAACGGTTTCGTTCGCCACCTGAAAGCATCGATACTTTCTTGTTTTGTTCACCACCACCAAAGTTGAATCTACTTAAATAAGCACGAGAATTGACTTGTCGTCCACCCATCATAATTAATTCCTGACCGTCGGCAAAATTTTCCCAAATCGATTTATTAGGATCAATATTAGAATGCGCTTGATCTACATAAGCAATTTTCACAGTATCGCCAACCGCAAATTCACCATTATCTGTTTTTTGCTCGCCCATGATCATTTTGAAAATAGTCGATTTACCAGCACCATTTGGACCAATAATTCCAACAATTCCAGCCTGTGGCAGAGTAAAATTCAAATTATCATACAATAATTTTTCTCCAAAAGCTTTGGCTACATTTTTAGCTTCAATGACATTGGTGCCCAATCTTGGACCATTTGGAATATAGATTTCTAATTTTTCATCCAATTGTTTTTGGTCTTCATTTAAGAGTTTATCGTAGTTCTGTAAACGTGCTTTTTGTTTGGTTTGTCTCCCTTTCGCTCCTTGACGCACCCAGTCTAACTCGCGCTCTAAGGTTTTTCTAAGCTTAGAAGCTACTTTTTCTTCTTGTGCCATTCGGCTTGATTTTTGGTCTAACCAAGAAGAATAATTCCCTTTCCAAGGAATCCCTTCTCCTCTATCGAGTTCCAAAATCCAACCGGCAACATTATCTAAGAAATACCTGTCGTGCGTGACCGCGATCACCGTTCCGGCATATTGCGCTAAATGTTGTTCTAACCAAAGCACACTTTCAGCATCCAAGTGATTCGTAGGCTCATCTAATAATAAAACGTCGGGTTGTTGCAACAACAATCGGCATAAAGCCACACGACGTCGCTCTCCTCCAGATAAATTTTTGATTGGTGTGTCCCCTTCTGGTGTTCGCAAGGCATCCATTGCAATTTCGAGTTTGGTATCGATTTCCCATGCTCCAAGCGCATCTATTTTGTCTTGAAGCGCGGCTTGCCGATCCATTAACTTGTCCATTTTATCTTGATCTTCATAGTTTTCTGGAAGACCAAATAAATCGTTAATGTTGTTGTATTCTTCTAATACTGCCATAGTTTCGGCAACACCTTCACGAACAATTTCAATTACTGTTTTTGTATCATCCAATTGTGGATCTTGTTCTAAATAACCCACGGTATAACCAGGTTGAAAAACAACATCTCCCTGATAATTCTTATCAACTCCTGCAATAATCTTCAATAAAGAAGATTTTCCAGAACCATTAAGTCCCAAAATGCCAATTTTAGCTCCGTAAAAGAAACTCAAATAAATATTTTTAAGAACAGGTTTATCCGCTCCTGGATAGGTTTTACTCAATTTTTGCATTGAGAAAATAACTTTTTTATCGTCTGACATTTTTTTGTTTATTGTTTGTTGTTTTGAAATATCTATATTAAAAAAACTCACCTTATGAGGGCTGAGGGGATTATAAGCGCCCTTTAAGCGAACTAAATACCCACGCATTTGCTAAAAAACCTACACCAACAGCAGCAAAGCCCCAGCCGGCTGTATCATCGTATTTGAATGCGCCTAAACCGATAAGCAAAAATCCCATAATAATCATCAGTAATGTTGCCCATCCTAAAATAGTATTTTTATTCATCCCCATAATTGTAATTTATTATTTTTAGAAAGGCAAATATCGTGATTTTTTTGTGGCTAAATAAATATTTTAAATAGCATTTCTCGCAGTAAATCAGATTGTGGTAGCGCATTAGCCCCAACACCTTTACTTTTTACGTCAATTTCACGTAAGAAAGAAACAATTTGGCTCACTTTCCGCATTGGATAATTTTTGAGTGCCAAATCATAATCTTTTAAGAAAAAAGGACTGACTCCGAGAACTACCGCTACATTTTTTGGATTTCTATCTTTTAGTCCATGATATTTTAAAAGTTTGATATAAAAACCAAAAACAGTACTTGTTGTAACCACTAACGGGTTTGCTTTTTGATTGTCCGAGAAATACTGCACAATTTGGTAGGCTTTCAATTGATTTTTAGAACCCAACGCATTTAACAACTCAAAATTATTAAAATCTTTGCTAAACCCAATGTTTTCCTCAATATGTTTAGGAGTAATGGTGCTATCTTTCGGCAAAATGATTTGTAATTTCTCTAACTCGTTATTAATTTTACTCAAATCGTTACCTAGAAATTCGACCAACATAGCATTGGCTTTGGGTTCAATGGCGTACCCTTTCCCAGATAAAACTCTTTTAATCCAATCGCCTACTTGATTTTCATATAATTTTTTACTTTCGTAAAGCACTCCTGCTTTTGCTGCTAACTTTGATAATTTTTTACGTTTATCCAAAGTTTTGTATTTATAACAAAAAACCAAAACCGTTGTCAACATTGGGTTCTCGAAATAATTCTCGAGTTTGTCAATAGTTTTAATCAAATCTTGCGCTTCTTTTACGATTACGACCTGACGTTCCGCCATCATCGGATAGCGTTTAGCGGTCGAAACGATATCTTCGATTGTTACATCACGACCATATAATACGGTTTGATTGAACGCTTTTTCATCTTCAGAAAGCACGTTCTGCTCCATAAAATCGGATAATCTATCAATATAATAGGGTTCCTCGCCCATTAAAAAATAGATGGGTTTAATGTTACCCGCCTTAATATCGTTAACTATTTTTACTACTTCGTCCATAACGATTTCTGATTTTAGATCAACGATTTTAGATTGATGATTTTCAAAATTCCAAACCCCATTTTTTTATACATACGCTCTTCCATCTCGTCGTTAATCGTTTATTTAGTCTATTCTCTATTATCTTTTAATCTATTATCTAAAAGTCTTACTTTTGCTTTATGCAACAACTCAATTTTCCTTCTTATTCTTTCCGATTCAAAAATAGCGAAAATAAAGTGTCTATTTTTGATGAGATCAGAAAAAAATTTATCGTTCTCACGCCCGAAGAATGGGTTCGCCAACATGTAGTTCGGTTTTTACTAGAAGAAAAAAAGTACCCAAAATCAATGATAAATGTCGAAAAAGTATTAAATATCAATGGGTTGCGAAAAAGATACGATATTGTCGTTTTTAATCCTGATGGTTCAATCTTAGTTTTAATCGAATGCAAAGCGCCCGAAATTAAAACTGCTCAAGCCACTTTTGACCAAATTGCCCGATACAATATGACTTTAAAAGCGCAATACTTGATGGTTACTAATGGTCATAATCATTACTTTTGTCAAATGGATTTTGAGAATGAGAAATATGAATTTTTGAAAGAGCTTCCAGTTTACGAATTGAAAAATATACAAATATAAATGAAAGTAGCCGTTGTAATTCTCAATTGGAATGGAACAAAATTACTAGAACAGTTTCTACCTTCCATTGTAAAATATTCTCCAGAAGCAAACATTTATGTTGCCGATAATGCATCAACAGATGAGTCTATTTTATTTGTAAAAACTCATTTTCCAAATGTTTATGTTATTGAAAACGAAAGCAATTTTGGCTTTGCCAAAGGGTATAATGAAGCGTTGATTGGCATCAATGCCGATATTTATGCCTTAGTAAATTCAGATATTGAAGTGACTGAAAATTGGTTGAAACCAATAATTGAAACTTTCGAAAACGAGCCGAAAACAGCTATAATTCAACCTAAAATATTAGATTATAAGCGAAAAGATTACTTTGAATATGCAGGTGCAGCAGGCGGATTTATGGATAAGTACGGCTATATGTTTTGCCGCGGACGTGTCTTTGAAACTTTAGAAAAAGATAGCGGACAATATAATGACGATTGTGAAATATTTTGGGCATCGGGTGCGTGCTTCTTCATTCGAAGTTCTGTTTACAAAGATCTAAATGGTTTCGATGCTGATTTTTTTGCACATCAAGAAGAAATTGATTTGTGTTGGCGTGCTTTCAACAGAGGTCATAGCATTAAATACAATGCAAAATCAGTGGTTTATCACGTTGGCGGAGCGACTTTGCAACAAGGAAATCCAAGGAAAACCTTTTTAAATTTTAGAAATTCGCTATTAATGTTGGTGAAAAACCTACCTAAGCACCGATTGATTTCAATCCTTTTAATTCGTCTTGCTTTAGATGGAATTGCAGGAATCAAATTTACTTTGCAAGGTGATTTAGAACACGTATTCGCTATTCTAAAAGCTCATTTTTCGTTTTACAGGCTTTTCTATAAAAACTACAAGAAAAGAGAGAATTTTCAATCAAAGAAATACTATTTCACTAAAAGTATCGTTTTTCTCTATTTTATCAATAAAGTAAAAGTATTTAGGAATATTTTAGTTACTAAATAAATAAAAAACTGTAAATTTGTAGTACAACTTAAATTAATTAAAATTTTAAAATTTATGAAAAAAATAGCAATCGCCTTATCCTTGTTAGTACTTTTGACTTCTTGTGTATCTAAAAAACAATATGCAGCTTTAGAAGCTAAAAACAAAGAGACTCAAGACTTATTAAATACTTGTACTGTTAAACTAAATTCTTGCTTAGAAGAAAAAGCGGCATTGAATGCTACCGCTAATGCGCTAAAAGATCAAAACCAAAATTTAATAAGCACTTCAAAAGATATGACAGTATTAAGTGCAAAAGGAGCCGCAAATGTTGAAAAAGCGCTAGAGTCTATTAAAGAAAAAGATTTGAAAATCAGCAGAATGCAGGATGCTTTAACTAAAAAAGATAGTGTTACACTTGCTGTAGTTACAAGTTTGAAAGCATCAGTTGGAATTTCTGATCCAGATATCGAAATCAATGTAGAAAAAGGTGTAGTTTTTATTTCAATAGCTGACAAATTATTGTTTAAAAGCGGTAGTTATGAGGTAACAGATAAAGCAAAAGGTGTTTTAGCTAAAGTGGCTAAAGTAGTTAATGACAAACCTGATTTCGAATGTATGGTGGAAGGACATACAGACGATGATTCTTTTAGACCAAATGCAGTTTTACTTGACAATTGGGATTTAAGTGTAAAACGTTCTACTGCAATCATTCGAGTATTAACTGCAGATTTAGGCGTTAATCCTGCACAATTAATCGCAGCAGGAAGAAGCTCTTATATTCCTTTAGTTGCAAATGATTCTCCAGAAAATAAGGCTAAAAACAGAAGAACCCGTGTTGTTGTATTGCCGAAAATTGATCAATTCTATGAAATAATCGAAAAAGAAATGAAAAAACAAGCTAAGTAATTAGTGATCAGTGAGCAGTTTTTAGTGTTCAGTGGTTTTAGTATAAACAAAAACGTCTTGAGAAATCAAGACGTTTTTGTTTACACTGCTCCCGAAATTTCGGGACTGAAATCTAAAGTATATCCAAACTCCCTTTACCCTCTCTCACAACCTCTGGCTCATCACCTGATAAATCGATAATTGTCGAACCGATATTATCCCCGTAACCACCGTCAATCACCATATCGACAAGGTTTTGCCATTTTTCGAAAATAAGTTCTGGGTCAGTGGTATATTCTATTACTTCATCGTCATCGTGTATTGAGGTAGAAACAATTGGATTGCCTAGTTGCCGAACAATTTCTAAAGCAATTGAGTTATCTGGAATTCGAATTCCGACCGTAGTTTTCTTTTTGAATTCCTTTGGAAGATTATTATTTCCAGGCAAGATAAAAGTATATGGACCGGGCAAAGCTCTTTTCAACAATTTAAAAGTAGCGGTGTCAATTTGTTTCACATAATCCGAAAGATGGCTTAAATCGTGACAAATAAAAGAAAAATTGGCTTTCTCTAATTTCACCCCTTTTATTTTGGCAATCCGTTCCAAACCTCTGGTATTGGTAATGTCGCAACCTAAACCATAAACGGTATCCGTTGGATAAATTACCAAACCGCCGTCTTTTAAAACCTTCACGACTTTTGCAATTGCTGCTTCGTTGGGTTTATCTTCATATATTTTTATGAATTGAGCCATATGTTTTAATTTAAAATTTAAATTGTTTAAATGTTTAAGATTGTATTGGGTTAAACAATGGTAAACCATTATTAAATAAACCACAAACATTTCTACCCAATGACGTCCAACTTTGCAAAACGTAACAACAATTTTTTAATTCCGCCCACTTCAAATTTGATTTCGGCTTTTTTGTCAGCGCCAGCGCCTTCAAGGTTCAATACTTCGCCTTTACCAAAACGCTCGTGCATAACGATATTTCCAACTGCGAGCTTGTTGTCAAATAAATTAGCAGCAGCTGAATTACTCGAAACTGGTTTTAATTTGCGTATATTAAAATCAGATCTAGCTCCCCCTTCGGGGGCTGGGGGGCTCCCCGCAACCGGCTTGACTAAACGCAATTTCGACTTATCGATATCGCCAAAAATATCGCTATCAATCATTGGTTTGTAACGATAATTATTTTCTTCTGGAGTAAGATATTCTAAATATTGTCCATCAATTTCTTCGATAAAACGCGATGGTTCACTATCTGTCAATTTTCCCCAACGGTAGCGCGATTGGGCATAGGTCAAATACGCTTGATGTTCGGCTCTGGTTAAGGCCACATAAAACAAACGACGTTCCTCCTCCAATTCGCTACGGGTGCTCATACTCATTGCACTGGGGAATAAATCTTCTTCCATTCCTACCACAAAAACATGCGGAAATTCCAATCCTTTTGCTAAATGTATGGTCATCAAAGCCACTCGATCTTCATCACTAGTGTCCTTGTCTAAATCAGTGGCGAGTGCGACATCCTCCATAAACTCGGATAAAGCTCCTCTTGCACCATCAATCTCCCTTTGACCTTCAGTGAAATCCTTGATTCCGTTTAATAATTCTTCTATATTCTGAACTTTAGCCATTCCTTCGGGAGTAGCATCTTTCTTTAATTCTTGAACCAATCCTGTTTTCTTAGCCACATGATCTGTGATGAAAAAGGCATCTTGGTTTTCGTTGATTACTTGAAAACTTTGAATCATCGTGACAAAATCCTCCAATTTTTGTTTGGTTCCCGAATTTAGTTTCAAGTCAATCTTGTCAATGTTCTGCATTACTTCAAAAATGGAACGTTTGTAATGATTGGCGGCAACGGTCAATTTTTCGACGGTGGTGTCGCCAATTCCTCGAGCTGGATAATTGATTACCCGAACTAATGCTTCTTCGTCTTTTGGGTTGATAACCAATCGCAAATAACACAAAACATCCTTGATTTCTTTTCTTTGATAAAAGGACAAACCACCATAAATTCGATACGGAATATCCCGTTTTCTGAGAGCATCTTCCATTGCACGAGATTGTGCATTGGTGCGATACAAAATAGCAAATTCACCATTTTTCATTTGGTGCTGCATCTTTTGTTCAAAAATCGTACTGGCTACAAAACGCCCTTCTTCAGCGTCAGTAATACTGCGATGTACTTTTATTTTTGGTCCAAAATCATTTGCTGTCCAAACAATTTTGTCTAATTTGGTTTTATTCTTATCGATAATCGTATTGGCAGCTTCAACAATATTTTTGGTTGAACGGTAATTTTGTTCCAATCGAAAGGTTTTCACTCCTTCATAATCCTTCTGGAAATTCAGAATGTTATTAATATTGGCACCTCGAAATGCATAAATACTCTGCGCATCATCACCCACTACACAAATATTTTGAAATTTATCCGACAATGCTCGAACAATCAAATATTGGGAATGATTCGTGTCTTGGTACTCATCGACCAAAATATATCGAAAACGATTTTGATATTTAGCCAAAACCTCTGGAAAACGAGTTAGCAATTCGTTAGTTTTTAGCAATAAATCATCAAAATCCATAGCACCCGATTTGAAACATCGGTCTACATAATTTTGATAAATTTCGCCCAAACGAGGTTTTTTGCTCATGGCATCGGCTTCCTGCAATTCAGGATTATTGAAATAGGCCTTAACCGTTATCAAACTATTTTTATAACTGGATATTCGGCTTAAAACTTGTTTGGGCTTGTATACATCGCGATCCAATTGCATTTCTTTAATAATTCCCGAAATCGCTCTCACAGAATCTTGCGTATCATAAATAGTGAAATTCGAAGGATAGCCTAATTTATCCGCTTCTGATCGCAAAATTCTTGCGAAAACAGAGTGAAAGGTTCCCATCCAAAGATTTTTAGCCTCATTAGAACCTACAATTTCGGAAATACGCTTTTTCATTTCGCGTGCCGCTTTATTGGTAAAAGTCAGAGCCAAAATACTAAAAGAATCGACTCCCAAACTCATCAAATAAGCAATCCGAATCGTCAACACTCGTGTTTTTCCGGAACCAGCACCAGCAATAATAATCATTGGTCCGTCTTTTTGGAGCACGGGTTCACGTTGGGCTTCGTTTAATTGGTCAATATATTTGTGCATAAAAATTTTCTGTTGAATGCAAAATTACGGATTTAAGAATTAATATAGAGACTGGTTTTCTATTTATAAAACACATCATAGGCAAACCGAATCAGGGTGCCAATGACAATTACTAAAAAGAAAATCCTGATGAACTTATTTCCTTTGTTAATAGCCAATTTAGCTCCAAGCCAACCTCCAAAAGCATTACAGAAAGCCATAGGAATTGCAATTACCCAAATAATTTTTCCTTTCAACATAAACAAACAAATAGAACCAAAATTAGTTGCTAAATTCACCATTTTAGCATTGGCGGAAGCATGCAAAAAATCAAAACCCATCAAAGCAATAAACGCCAAAACAAGAAAACTCCCTGTTCCAGGACCTATAAAACCGTCATAAAAACCAACAACAAAACTAATAAGAACGGCATATAAAATTTGGGTTCTAGCGGAATGTGTTTTGACGATATGTTGTCCAAAATTTTTCTGAGCGTAGGTATAAATTACCAAAAGAGAAAGGACAACAAGCAATAACGGTTTCATGAAATCATTACTGACATACGTCAACAAAGTAGAACCCAAAAAAGCAGAAGGAAATGCTAAAATCATCATAATAACCAACAATTTCCAATTCATATCTACTTTTTTTAGGTACTGGCGAGCAGCAAACGAAGTACCGCTAAAAGCAGGCACTTTCAAGGTTCCGATGATTGAAGAAACAGAAATATTAGGCAATAAAATTAATGCCACAGGAGTTTGAATCAGTCCTCCACCGCCCACAATGGCATCAATGAAGCCCGCTGCAAATGAAGCAATACAGAGTAAAATAATAATATAAGATTCCATTTTTAGAAAAATTTTAGCAAATGTAACATATAAGTTTATTTGTTTATTCGTTAATTTGTAATCGATTAAAAATTAAAATGCAATCATAAAACTGCTATGGATTCAACAAAAATTATTGAAATATTGGCTTACACACTTCCCGCTATAATTACAGGTGGTGTGGCGTCCTTTTTATTCGATTCCTACTTTAAAGACCAACAAAATACTAGAAGATGGTTGCTTCAAAAAGACAATCGAAAAGATACCCTGCCGCTTCGTTTGAAGGCCTACGAGCGAATGACTTTATTTTTGGAACGCATTAATCCAAGCCAGTTACTGGTCAGAATCACTCCTATTTCCGAAGATAAAATTGATTATCAAAACTACGTTATTGCTCAAATAGAACAAGAATACGAGCACAATTTAGCACAACAAATTTATGTTTCTGAAGCATGTTGGTCGATTATTACAACAGCCAAAAACGCAATAATACAAATGATTCTTTTAGCAACAAATAATGAAAAAATAATTGATGCAAATGAATTGCGTGAAGTAATTTTAAACGATTTATTAGCCAAACCATCTCCAAGTTACGCAGCATTAGCATATTTGAAAACTGAAGTAAGTCAAATGTGGTAGATTAATTTCTAAAAATTATCTTTCCTCAAATAATTGAAGTAATTGTGTTACGGTATTCCAATTGCGGATAGTTGCCGTTACGTTCAGTTTCTTTTCAATGTATTTCTGGTCAAACCTAGTTTTTCCTGTGCCAACCGCATATTTAATGTAAATTCTATTGGTATCAATACTCGCTTCGTCGGGTTTTACCTGACTCATCTTTAAATCATTTATACTGTTATTTGGTAATTGCTTACTAACAAAAGCCACATAAAGTTTTTTAATATCCAATACCTGTTCTTTTAAAAAAGGATTGTTAGTTGAACAAGCTTCTAAATCAGCTTTGCCAATAACCACAATAGGAACTTCGTGACCAAAAGCCTTAAAAATTTCTTGCTTGATTTTGAAACCAACAGCAGCAGAATTTACTTCCTCTGTATCAACAAAAACATTTCCGGATTGAATATAAGTTTGCACTTTATGAAAACCTATGGCTTCTAATGTTGTTTTCAACGCTTCCATTTTTATCATATTGTGGCCGGAAACATTGATACCGCGGAGTAGTGCGAGATGGGTTGTCATATTTTAGTACTATTTAATTTTCCAAAAATACCACTTTTCTTCCTTCATTAGCTAACAATCCCATTTCCTATTTTCCAAACAAAAAACTATCTTCGCTTTTAAAAGAAAAAAGAATATGCAGCAAAATCTTTTAGAAACCTCAATCGAATACCTCAAAGGCGTAGGTCCTAACCGGGGCAATTTGTTGCGCAAGGAATTGGGAATTCATAAGTACGGTCATTTGCTTAATTTTTTTCCCAATCGCTACATTGATAGGACTCGTTATTACAAAATTAACGAATTACAAAACAATGTTGCCGAAGTTCAAATCATTGGTAAAATCATCAATGTCAAAACCGTTGAATTTGGCAAAAACCAAAAACGTTTGGTTGCTACATTCGTCGATGATACGGGTCAAATGGAACTCGTTTGGTTTCAAGGTCATAAGTGGATTCGCGAAAGTTTGCAACTCAATGAAATCTGCGTGATTTTCGGAAAATGCACTTCTTTTGGGAACACGTTCAATATGGCGCATCCTGAAATTGAGTTGATGGCGGAACACGAACAAAGCCTACGTTCGGCGATGCAACCGGTTTATCCATCCACCGAAACTTTGGCAAACCGAGGGATTTCCAATCGAGTAATCAATAAAATGATGCAACAATTGTTTCAAGAAACTCAAGCCAAATTTTCCGAAACTCTGCCCAATTATTTGACTGCCGAACTGAACCTAATTCCGAAAAATGCGGCTCTATTTAATATTCATTTTCCAAAAAGCGCGGAAGCTCTGGCGAAAGCCCAATTCCGATTGAAATTCGAAGAATTATTCTACATTCAAATACAATTAATTACTCAAAACCTCATTCGGAAACACAAAATCAAAGGACATCCGTTTACGAAAGTGGGGGAATATTTTAATGATTTATACCAAAATCATTTGCCTTTTGAACTGACCAATGCCCAAAAAAGAGTCATCAAAGAAATCCGGATCGATATGGGCAGCAATGCCCAAATGAATCGTTTACTTCAAGGAGACGTGGGTTCCGGCAAAACAATTGTGGCTTTGATGAGCATGCTTATCGCTTTAGATAACGGTTTTCAATCGTGTTTAATGGCACCAACAGAAATCTTGGCCAACCAACATTTTAACGGCATATCAGAATTAGCCAAAGAATTGAATATCAACATCAAATTACTCACTGGTTCCACTAAAATTGCAAGTCGAAGAATTATTCACGAAGAGCTCGAAAATGGCAGTTTGCATATCCTGATAGGCACACACGCATTGTTAGAAGACAAAGTAAAATTTAAAAACTTGGGCTTGGCCGTGATTGATGAGCAACATCGTTTTGGGGTGGAACAACGTTCAAAACTTTGGAAGAAAAACGAAATTCCGCCACACGTTTTAGTGATGACCGCCACTCCTATTCCACGAACTCTGGCGATGAGTTTATACGGCGATTTAGATATTTCCGTGATTGACGAATTACCGCCGGGAAGAAAACCCATTCAAACCGTGCATCGTTTTGACAGCAATAGGTTAAAAGTTTGGAAATTTATTCGGGATGAAATTGCTTTGGGTCGCCAAATTTATATTGTTTATCCGCTAATACAAGAATCTGAAAAAATGGATTTCAAAGATTTAATGGACGGCTACGAAAGTATTTCGCGTGATTTCCCTTTGCCGCAATATTCCATTTCAATGCTTCACGGCAAAATGAAACCAACTGACAAAGACGCCGAAATGAAACGTTTTTCCTTAGGGAAAACGGATATTATGGTAGCGACGACCGTTATTGAAGTGGGTGTGAATATTCCAAATGCCAGTGTTATGATAATAGAAAGTGCGGAACGTTTTGGATTATCTCAACTGCATCAACTTCGCGGACGCGTGGGTCGTGGTGCCGAGCAAAGTTACTGCATCCTAATGACAAGCCATAAACTGAGTACGGATAGCAAAACCCGAATGGAAACAATGGTAAGCACCAATGATGGTTTCGAAATTGCCGAAGTAGACCTCAAATTACGTGGCCCTGGCGACTTGATGGGAACCCAACAAAGTGGTGTTTTAAATCTTCAAATTGCCGACATTGTTCGCGACAGGGATATTCTAGTTTTGGCACGAAATTATGCCATGAAAATTCTAAAAGACGATGCATCTATGCAAAAACCAGAAAATGCTATTTTGAGAACCACTTATATTGAATTGACAAAAAAGAAAAATATTTGGAATTATATAAGTTAAATTATAGCTTGTAATCAAGTGTAAAAAAAATAACAAAATACTTCTTATTCAAAATTGTAAACCCTAGATTTGTCCTTAAATTTAATACGTGAGCTTTAATCTCACCAGAATTACATTATGAAAATAAAACATATCTTTTATAGCCTAATAATTATTGGTTTCGGGGCTTTTATTACTTTTAGAATTATTTCAAACAATAGCAAGAATGACGATTCGAAAGGAAAAAACGGAAAAAGCAAAGTAATGACCGTGAGCGGAATTGTAGTAAATACCCAAACTTTTGACAATAATCTTTCGCTTTCTGGCTCGATTGAAGCCAATGAACAAGTGGAAATTCGTTCTGAAATATCAGGAATTGTAGAAGGCATTTTTTTTAAAGAAGGAAGTAATGTATCGAAAGGCCAATTACTTTTTAAAGTAAATGATGTAGAGTTAAGAGCACAATTGGCTCAAGCCAAAACCAAACAAGGACTGGCTTCTGAAAATGAGAGAAGAGCTAAACTTTTACTAGCAAAGGAAGCCATCAGCCAGGAAGAATACGATGTAGCCAGAGCCGATTTGAAATTGGCACAATCCCAAGTACAATTAATTGAAGCACAAATTGCCAAAACTTCGGTTAGAGCTCCGTTTTCGGGAAAGATTGGATTACGCTCGATCTCGCCGGGAACATACATTAATCCGAGCGTTTTAGTTGCGAAGTTAGTCAACATTAATCAATTGAAAATTTCATTTTCAATTCCTGAAAAGTATGCCAACGAGATAAAATTAAATTCAAATTTGAGTTTAACAGTAGCTGGTTCTGCTACAAAATACACTGCTAAAATTTATGCCATTGAGCCAGAAGTGGAAATAGCAACGAGAACATTGAAAGTTCGGGCCATTACAGAGAATAGCGATGGAAAATTAGTGCCTGGTACTTTTGCTAATATAGAATTGCCATTAGACATCATCAAAAATGCTGTAATAATTCCGTCTGAAGCTATTGTTCCAATACAAAATGGAAAAAAAGTTTTCATAATGAAAGATGGAAAAGCGAAGGAATCAATGATAGAAACAACTACAAGAACAGACGCATCGGTTTTAGTTTTATCAGGATTAAAAGCGGGAGATACGCTTATTACTGGTGGAGTTATGTCCTTGAAAGAGGACGACGCCGTAAAAGTGAAGATAAAATAATCGGTAAATATAAAATGTCAGTTCGCATTAATTCTTAATCAAATATCGTAAATCGTACATCGTAAATGAGTTTATCTACTATAAGCATAAAAAGACCCGTATTAACCATCGTCTTAAACTTATCCATTATCTTGTTCGGGGTTATTGGCTATACTCTTTTAGGAGTGAGGGAATTTCCTTCTATTGATCCTGCTCAAATTTCTATTCGAACAAATTATACCGGTGCCAATGCCGATATAATCGAATCGCAAATCACCGAACCACTCGAAAAAGCGATAAATTCGATAGATGGAATTCGGAATATCACTTCTTCAAGTAGCCAAGGAAGTAGCAATATTACGGTGGAGTTTAACCTTGACAAAGATTTAGAAGCAGCTGCTAATGATGTGAGGGATAAAGTTTCGGGATCCATTCGTGAATTACCAGAAGATATCGATTCACCACCCATTGTTTCCAAAGCAGATGCTAATAGTGAATCTATAATTTCGATGACTGTCCAAAGTGATTCTCGAAGTCAATTGGAACTAACTGATTTTGCCGACAATGTTATCGGCCAAAGGTTGGAAACCATTCCGGGAGTAAGTGGCGTTCAGATTTGGGGTGAAAAGCGATATGCTATGCGGTTATGGCTCGATCCAAAAAAATTAGCCGCCTATGGAATTACAATAGCCGAAGTGCGAGCTGCCTTAAACAAACAAAATGTCGAATTGCCATCGGGGAAAATAACTGGAAATAATACCGAGCTAACTGTAAAAACAATTGGAAATTTATCAACGGCAGCCGATTTTAATAATATTATCATTCGAACTGACGGTGACAAAATCGTTAGGCTCAGCGACATCGGTCGAGCAACGCTGGATACAGAAAATATCGAAAGTAGTATGAGTCAGTCAGGAAAGCCAATGGTGGCTGTTGCAATTGTACCGCTTCCCGGAGCAAATTACATCGATATTTCAAATGCATTTTATAAAGAGCTTGATAAATTTAAGAAAGATTTACCCAAGGATATTAAACTCAATATTGTCATTGACAATACTGTTTTTGTGAGACAATCTTTAATCGAAGTTGTTGAAACCTTAGGGATTTCAATACTTCTCGTTATCATCATTATTTATTTATTTTTCAGAGATTGGGCCATTGCTTTCCGTCCTCTAATCGATATTCCAGTTTCATTAATTGCGACTTTCTTCATTATGTGGCTTTTCGGATTTTCAATTAATGTTTTGACTTTATTGGCCATTGTGCTTGCCACCGGATTAGTGGTCGACGATGGAATTGTAGTCACGGAAAACATTTTCAAGAAAGTAGAAGAAGGAATGACGCCCATCGAAGCAGCAATAAAGGGATCAAACGAAATATTTTTTGCCGTTATTTCTATTTCCATCACTTTGGCCGCTGTATTTCTTCCAGTTATTTTCCTAGAGGGATTTGTAGGCAGATTATTTCGAGAATTTGGAGTCGTCATTGGAGCAGCCGTTTTGGTCTCGGCATTTGTATCATTGACTTTGACTCCGATGCTAAATGCCTATTTAATGAAAAGTGGCGAACAAAAAAAATCGAAATTTTATGTAAAAACAGAGCCTTTCTTTCAAGAATTAAATGCTACTTATGCTCGTTACCTAGAGAAGTTCATGTCCAGAAAATGGTTGAGTTTTCCAATCATTTTAGTTTGTTTTGGATTTATTTATTTGTTTTTTAATATCATCCAAAAGGAAACCGCGCCACTCGACGACCGAAGCGGTTTAGTAATGAGAATGTCTACACCGGAAGGATCCAGCTACGATTACACGAATCGTTTTATGCAAGAAATATCAAAATTAGTAGAGGATTCAATACCTGAAAAACAAGTTAGCCTTGTATATACTTCCCCCGGATTTAGCGGTGCAGGCTCAGTTAATAGCGGTTTTATAAGAATATCATTAAAAAAGCCTGATGATAGAACAAGATCTCAAATGGAAATTTCTGATCAGTTGTCAAAAATCGTAAAGAAATATCCAAATGCTAAAACTTCAGTTACACAGCAACCTACCATCGCAGTGAGCCGTCGTGGCGGATTACCTGTTCAATATATTATTCAGTCTGAAAATTTTGAAAAACTTCAAGAAAAGATTCCGTTATTTATGGATGAAGCGGCGAAAAACGAAGCTTTTTCAACAACCGATGTCAATCTGAAATTCAACAAACCCGAAATTAATGTTACCATTGACCGCGAAAAAGCGGAAAGTCTAGGGATTTCAGTTATTGATATTGCGCAAACATTGCAACTTTCATTGAGTGGGCAACGATTTGGCTATTTTATGAAAAACGGAAAGCAGTACCAAGTTATAGGACAATTTGAACAGAAAGACCGCTCAAAACCCTTAGACCTTACTTCGATGTTTGTGAAAAATAATAAAGGAGAATTGATCCAAATGGATAATGTAGTGCGCATTGATGAGAAAAGTAATCCACCACAATTATACCACAACAATAGGTATATGTCTGCAACTGTTTCGGCTGGACTAGCTCCTGGTAAAAGTATAGAAAATGGAATTGATGCTATGAATGAGATCAAAGCCAAGGTTTTAGATGATACATTCACCACAGATTTGGGTGGAGAATCGCGAGATTTTGTCGAAAGTAGTTCGAACACTTCCTTTGCATTCGGATTGGCTTTGCTCCTGATCTTTTTAATACTAGCAGCACAATTCGAAAGTTTTATCGATCCACTTATCATTATTTTGACAGTTCCAATGGCAGTTGCGGGCGCATTATTCTCACTTTGGTTATTTGATCAAACTTGGAATATTTTTAGCCAAATTGGAACTATTATGCTTATCGGTTTGGTAACCAAAAATGGAATTCTAATTGTTGAATTTGCCAACCAGCTTCGTGAGCAAGGAAAATCAAAACTTGATGCCATTTTACAGGCTTCTGAATCAAGACTTCGCCCTATTTTAATGACCAGTTTAACCATTGCATTAGGAGCTTTACCAATTGCATTATCTTTAGGCTCCTCCTCCAAAAGCAGAATTGGAATGGGAGTTGTTATCGTAGGAGGAACAATTTTCTCACTAGTTTTAACACTATTTGTAATTCCTGCCTTGTATTTAATGTGGTCAAAAGCAAGAAAACATTATCCAGAATTTGACCATATTGAGGAGTATGAAACCAGCATAAAAAAATAATTTTCTTCCAAATAAAATAAATACCTAGTTCCTGAAAATCCTGGCAAATAATAATTTAAACGGAAGAAAAAGAAAGTAAATAATTTATGAGCCATAAATTCAAGAAATTAAGACTATAATCCGTGAATTCGTGGCAAAAGAAAAACAAAATATGAAAACTAAAATTCTATTCCGCAGCTTACTACTTTTCTTCTTTTGCATAATAAAAATAAATGCTCAAGAGGTTTTGACAATCGAAAATGCTTTGAAAATAGCATTGGAAAATAATTTTGAAATAAAAATCGCTGCTAATAATCTGGATATAGATAAAACAAACGTCGCTTTCGGAAATGCAGGAATGTTGCCTAGAGTAACTGCAAGCCTTGTTGATGCAAACAGGATTGAAAACAGCACCCAAACACTTCAAAACGGAACAGTTAACACTCTCGACAACGCAAAAAATAATTCTTTGAATTACGGAGTTGGACTGGATTGGACTGTTTTTGATGGTTTCAAAATGTTTGCTAGATTAGATCAATTAAAAGAATTACAAAAATTAGGAGAAGCCCAATTAAAACGCACCATAATAGCAAAAATAAGCGAAGTAAATGCCATATATTTTGACTTAGTGCAGCAGCAGCAACAATTGTCGGCTTTAGATACTACAATTGTAATTTCGAGCCAACGATTGATTTTGGCTCAAAATCGATTCAATATTGGGAAAGCTTCTAAATTAGAAGTTTTGAATGCACAAGTGGATTTAAACACGGATAAAGTAGCGCTGCTGAGACAAAAAGAATCCTATTCAAACCGAAAAATTATTTTGAACCAAATTCTAGCTAGAAATTCTAAAGTAGATTTTAAAGTGGTGAACCAAGTTAAAGTTGACGCCAAATTAGTTTTAGCAGAATTAATAACTCTCGCCGAAAAACAAAATCCGCAATTAGAATCCGAAATAATCAACAAAAGAGTTTCTGAGTTACAATTAAAACAAATCAAAGCTGATCGCTACCCAAGAATAAATTTGACCACTGGTTATAACTTTTTAGATAGCGAATCAAGTTTGGGTTTTACCGCTGCATTCTCAGCTCGTGGACTCAGTTATGGACTCAGAGCATCTTTAAATGTTTTTGACGGTTTTGCACAAAATAGAAACGAAAAAATTGCCAAAACACAATTAGAAAATTCTAAAATTGCAATCGAAGAGCAAAACCTTTTGCTAATCTCAGAATTATCCATAGCTTTTCAAACTTATTTGACCAACTTAGAATTGATTGATTTGGAGGTAACAAACGAAGCCATCGCCAAGCAAAATCTAAGTATTACAGTTGATAAATTCCGCATTGGTACTATAACTACTTTGGAATTCAGAGCGGCTCAATTGAATTACATCAATGCAAAAGTGCGTTACAGTAATGCTCAGTTTCAGGCTAAATTATCTGAAATTGCCTTACGAGAATTAGCTGGAAATCTTAGTTTTTAATACCTTTAAACCCTTCATTAAGCCGCTATTAATTTTAGGCGTAATAG
>JGI12421J11937_10000022_pt1 | contig 55018 bp, 28 predicted proteins | sample LakErihyJuly2011_2_FD_11937 | JGI IMG/M metagenome (IMG submission 11937)
GGCAATAAAGCCATTCCTATTTGCTCCTGCATTTCTCCAAATATAATATTCATTCTTTGGTAAGGGTCAGTATCCGCCGCGGCTTCTGCAGCGCCTTTAAAGGTTGCTTCTAACTGAGCTAGTGGGTCTTCAGCGCCCTTAAGAGAAGGAATAAGTTTTAATAAAGCTGTATCTGAGCCGGCTAAAGATTTTGCCATGGCTTGAGAAACTGAGTCTAGGTCTTTACCGGTTGCGGCTGAAGCGTCAAGGGCTACCTGCAGTAACTTGCTTGACTTTGTAACGTCGCCAGTAGCAATAAATAGTTTTTGGTAGGCAGGTCTTAGCACGTCGTCCGCTACCGCGTTTTGCAATTGCATAACACGTATAGACTCTTCTGCTTCTGCTACTTGTGCCTTAGTTGCTTTGCCGGTGTTTGTCATGGCTATTGAGAGTATTTCCATACTCTTAACGTCTTCAATAGCCGCTTTAGAAGCTTCTTCAAATTGCTGTTTAATAAAGCCTAAAGAGAAGCCCACACCAATAGCGCCTAGAGCTTTAATCATTCCGCCAGATATAGCTTGTGTAGTTTTGTTTAAACCTTCAAGCTGACCTTTAGCACCCTGAGTAGCCGCGGTAAGCTTTTTAAACTCTCCAAGAATTTCTACGTTTAGTAGTAAGCTACCTGCCATGTTTCTAATCCTTCGTTAAAATCTTTATAAAAGCCTTGTACTCATTTAGAGTAAGAGCTTTATATTCCGTCGGACTCATTCCAGTAGCCCGGCAAAATTCTGCCATTCGTTTAGCAGAAAGCTCTTTTATTCTTTTTTTTCTTCATCACCCTTAAGCATACCCAAAGCGTCTTTTAGAGTTAGCTTCTTTGCGTCCTCAATTTTGTAGTTAGGGTTATTTCTTTTCATTACTACCCAAACAAAAGAGGCTAGGGCTTTACCCTTAGGTTTACCGTTACTAAATGCTTCGTCAATACTTAAGTTAGTTAGGTTTTCTATTAGCTCTACTTCTTCTAGAGTTAGACTTTCAAAATCAAAACTATTAGACATTCTGTATTCCTTTTCTGTTATTTAGGTAAGTTTTTATAATACTTGTTGAACAGCTTGTTTATGTTTATAAAATATGTTTTGTAAACTTCTTTTCTAGTTATACCTAAAGCCTTGCTAAAAAAAGGATTAGGCAGAATATTCTTTTTTATAAAATTATTCTTATCATAATACCAACCAAAATGTATAGGGTTAGCGTATGGAACGGTTGTATTGTTACCGGCACTAATTAAAACTTTTCTAGCTTGTTTCCTAGACTTGATAGTAGCCCGTAGTCTACCTGAGCGTACCGGAACTAAGGAGCGCGACATATTAGCTACAATTTCGCCGGCTTCTTGAGCCGCGGCGGAAACTTCAGCCGTTGGAGTGCCTACAGCTTTTAAAGCTGCTAAAGCGTTCCTAAGTCCCTCTACCTTAATTCCGGTATCAGCCATGACTAAGCTACTTGTACAGTTACACCGTAATATTCATTAGCGGCAGGGTCGTGAGGAGTGTTAACTACTCTAAGAGTTACGCTAAATGTTGCGGTCTCATTACTAGTAAGAGCCATAGGAGGTAGTTCGTTAAAGACTACAACTCCTTCATAGTGAGGAGCTTCAGCGGTTGCCGTCGCGTTACCCTGAGGCTGAATACTAAAGGCTACCTCAGTACCGAAGTTATCCCATAGTAAACGGTATAGGCTTGTAGACTCACCGGACGTAATACCGTCAAGCTGTAGCGCCCACTCTCCGCCTACACGCTGTTCACAAAAAGTCTGTACGTCTCCCGGCGCGTCACCTAGAGATAGGTCTACCATGTTTGCGTCACACGCGTAGTCTGTAGCCCCAATTTTAAAATGAATGTTTTGAGCTTTGATTCTTGTTGAAGCAGCCATGAGCTTACTTCCTTTCTAAAGTGTTATGTTTAATTTGCAATTTATTGTTGCGGATAAATACTCCGCGTTATTGGCTTGTAGGTTGTAAGGCTGATTTACTGCCGTAATGCGCGCATAGGTTATTGGCTCTATTGCGTTTAACACGTCTTCTATTAGTTGGTCTAAGTTTTCAGTAGCCGTCTTATTGGTAGCGGTTGAAGAAACTAAAACTAGTTCTAGCCCTAAATTCCATTCACCAAACTCAGCGGTTTCTAAATAAGGGCTAGCAGAATTGACAATAACAATAGGGGGCGTAATACGTTCCGGTACATACTCCAAAACATTTAGCCCCGCGTCCACTAACTCTAGTTTAAATTCTACTTTAGTAGCGTTTATTTCGCTCATACCGCATAACCGACATATCTTTGAAGCAACGGATAAACCGCGTTCATAGGGTCTTTAGCTACACGAATAGGAGCGCCGTCAAATGCTGCAAATTGAGCAACACCATTAGGAGCGCTACGACGGTGAAAGAGTTCCGAGCTTGCAATTAGTACAGACTGGTCAAAGAGAGAAACCGGAACGGTCTCTACCTCTCCAATGTATGTATTAACTAAAGCAGTCCCGGCGGTCAGGCACTCCTGAGGAAATACCGTCTCATCAGTTCCAACATAAGCTTGAAACTCTTCCAACGTCACAGACATTTATATACCTATTAAACTACGTCTAGTACTACTAGTGCGTCCGCAAAAGGTAGGGTGATTGCCATATATCCATATACAGAAATAGAGTCTGTAAGTGTAGTAATGTCATCAGCCGAAAGTCTAACAGGTGCGCCGGCTGACTCTAGAGTCTGAAGCGCCGCGCTGTTAGCCACAAAGCAACGGTTAGTAGCAATTTGAGGGTCTACGATAATTGGTAAACCAAATATCTGACCGGATAGACCCGGAATGTTAGCCGTTCCAATGTTGTTTACTCCAGCGCCGTTTACTAGCACTACTGGACGACCGTCTTCACCGGCTACTTGTAGAAGGAACTTGTAAGCTCCGGTTCCACACATGATAGCTTCTGGACGTAGTCCGGTCTCCTTGAAAATGTAAGAAGACGCGTCTGCTAGTCCACCAATAAGAGCCTCAGAAGTTCCAGCTGAAACGTCCCAGCGCTTGCCGGTGTAGTCCTGAGCTTCGACTAGGTCTACTACTGCCTTATTAGTTGTGTTTGCGTAAGCAATTGACAAAGCCCTTAGAGCGGTGTCTAGGTAGTTTACAGAAGAGCGCTCAATAGTCTGCTTAGACATAGAGGTATATCCACCGTAAGTAATTACGTTAGCTGAAACGCTGTCAATAGTTAAGTTACCGAATGTTAACTCTTCGTTTTCTGGGTTCTGTACGCCTACCGCAATTGTGTTAGCGGAAACCTGAGCATACTCTACGGTCAAGCCCGCGGCTGGTAGTGCAGCGCGAGAAAAAGCGGATAGAGTTGGTCGGTTGGTGTCAATTAGGTTGTTAATAAAACCTAGGAAACCCGGTAGGGCTACGGTGTCCGCTGAGGTAGAAGCGGCGCGGGCTAGTGCCTTAGCGTCTTCGTCTCCTGCTAGTAGACCCTTAGCGTATTCGCCTTGTGAGCGGAATTTATGTGTTGCTGGTGTTGCAAGTTCGACGGTCTGCCCGGCTTCAATAACGCGGCGCAATTCTGCAACCTCATCTTGAACGGAGCGTACGTCTAGTTCAATGTTCTCAGACATATTACTATCCATTTCTTTAGGGGTGTCTTCAGCGGGGCTTACCTCTTCAGGCTCTACCTCACTTCTTACTTGGGTTATTTTTGCGTTACTAAAAGCGGGAAACGGTACTACTGATACTTCTAGTAGAGTTACCTCTTCCCGTACTATCACTTGACCTTCTTTACGGTCTTTAACCGGATAGAAGCCAACTGAAAAACGGTTTAATACGTCGTCACGTAATAGGGTGTAAATTTCATTACCTCTAGGAGTGTCGCTAATTGTAGCTACAATTTCAAAGCCCGCGTCTGTATCGCGCCCTTCTGTAACTTTACCAATTGGCTCTTCGTGACCGTAGAATAATTTAACGTCTTCTATAGTCTTAATTGCTCCGGCTTCAAAACGCTCTTTTAGGTTTCCTGTTAGGTCAATTTCCTGACCGTACGGAACAGCTAAACCTACAATAGTACGCTCTTCATTTTCAACTAGTCTTACTTGAAATTCTCTAGTTATCATTTCTTTAGACATCTAAGCCCTCCTTAGTTCTAACTTCTTCAGCGGTAAGTATTCCCGCGTCTATTGCAATTTTGTAGTAGTTATATCTAGCGGCTACGTCCGCTTTAAATAGGTGTTCAAAATCAAATTGGACTCTAGTCCCACGCGGTAGGCAGTTGCTTAGAGCGTCTGTAATTGCGTCCGAATATGCCATAAGAGTATGGCGAAAAAATACAAATTGCTCATCTTGCAAATTACTGTAAGTGTCGCTAGAGCCGGGTACTGAGGTAAGAAGAAGCCTAGGAGGAATACCAAAAAGCCGGGCTATAGTCTGTACTTGTTGGTCTTGTATTTCTGTAAATAAAGCGTCTCTAGGTGAAAGCGCAATTTGCTGATAATCAAAGCCATTACCTAATACAGCAACTTGTCTATTCTGTTGCTTGTTATGCCAGTTAGCAGTAACCTCTTCAGCTTCAGCGGCATTTATCATACTGTTAGTTTTTAGTACACCAGTTGGAACACCGGCGCTAGTAAACCAATTGCCGGCATAGTCTCTTAAGTCAATTGCAGCGGATAAGTCTTTTCTGCAAGACTCAATGGGGCTAACGCCTTTTAGAAGTCCGGCGCGGCTAAAGATTCTTAGGTGTTCAATTTCTCGCTTAGTGTAGCGAATACCCATATAGTCGTAAACAATTACGGAGTAGTCTATTGTGCCGTCAGTCATTTTAGGATAAGAAGGCATAACAGAAGCAGCCGGGAGAATAGTTAGATTATTTACTTGACCATTAGACCCGTACCCCTTAAGCCAATAAGCGTTACCCTCTAGAGCTAGGTCTACTACGGTCTGAAATAAAAAGTCTCTTCTGTTTTGGTCTAATGAAGGGTTTTCTACTAGTACCGGGTTTTCTATTTTTAGCTCTAGCCCGGTTGCATAGCGGTAAGTGTTAATAGACATTTTGCTAATAGGAGTAGCAATAATTTGTATAGCTCTATAAACCGCTGTTAAGGTGAGCGCTGAATTAGGCGTGACCGTCGCGGCTAGCCTTGTAGGTATTGTAGGCTGGGCAGCTCTAACTTCTTTGCGCCCTAATAGCCTATCTAGGAAAGTTGCCATATAGCAACAATGGTATCATACCCTACCGTCAAAATACCCCTACTGTTACGTGTTGCGCACGTGAAGAAACATACAGCGCCATAACCGTAGCCATTACCGAGTCTATGTCTCCTAGAGATTCTTTCCGACTAATAAGCCAAGTCTCCCCGGAGTATTTCGCAACCCCGTTAGGCATTTGAGCTATCAGAAGAGCGTCGCCGTTGTGCCTAACGGAGTTACTAGTAAACATAGCAAATACAACCGAGCACGCCGCTGAAACTTCTTTAGTCCATAATTGCCATACTGGTAAGCCTGAAACTTTTAGTCTTTTAGCTAAACTTGGTAATTGCCTATCATCTAGCGCTATCGCCCGCGGGGAGTATTTACTATACAAAGATGTTAGCTCATTAAATAGTTGTTGCTCAGTAGGAGCTACTAAAGACATTACCAATTCTGTTTCTTGGATTCCGTCATTCTCATTAGCATAGGCAATAGTTGCATGACCCCAGTTTTTAGTAATGTCTACAGCGAATACGCCACGCTGTAGGTTTACTACACCGCGCCCGGTTGCAGCTCTAAACACGTCGCCCGGTAGCCATGAGTCCGTACTACCCGCTATAAATTGGTTTAGCCTGTAGCGCCTAGCTTCGTGTTCCGGAATAGTCTTCAAGTCAGATATAACTTGAGCTAGCGGAATTCTACCGGCAGCTACCGACGGGTTAGCAGCCATAATAGCTTTAGGGTCATCTATTGCCGCGTTATCTGGGGCAGTCCATAAGAAGAAGCCAAACCGCTCTAGGTCAGCCGCTCCATTAGCAGCCGCCTTACCGGACTTGTAAAGGTTTATTAGGGTAGTTGAATTTTGGTCTCCCGCCGTAGTAATGCCTACTACTAGCCCGTCTTTACGCTGAGACGTTCCTAATACCGCGGCGCTCCACATACCTTCTTTAAAAAGGTGTAGCTCATCTGCCAAAACTAAAGAGACCGGTATACCCTGTAGAGCCGCTTCTTTAGCAGCCTTTACGTCATACCTAGCAGACCCGTCCGCAGTTACTATACCGCGGGTTTCCGTAGCTCTCTTAAACCTTTTCTTTAAAAAGGCATTATTGTTAATGACCCATAAGACCCGGTTATAAACAATGTTCGCTTGGTCTGTACTTGAGGCTAGAGACAATACCTGAGCGCCCTGTTCGTGCATTAGGAGACCGTAAACGCCCAGAAGAGACCCCACTAAGCTTTTCCCGTTTTGTCTCCCCAAACTACAAACTATTTGCCTATAGCGTAGGCGTCCGGGGTAAGTAGGGTGAGTGTCCGGGTAGCGCTCAAGCATAGCCCGTAGAAGCCACTTCTGCCACTCATCTAGCTGTAGCCCGTCTGGGTTTTCTGGGCTACTCCATGCCAGCTTCGCAAACTCTATTAGCTTGTCCCCGTCAGTAACAAAGTCTTCGCTGAGCGGCTTGGTGTAGATAGTGGGCAGTTGCAGCATTAGCGCGTGAGTAACTTCTCTAGCGGGTCAATCTCTACGTTAGACGCGCCTAGCGAGCGTTGAAGCTCTAGTACGGTCTTGCGGAGTTCCGCGGCTGTAGACGTATTGGAATTGTCGTCAAAGGAATTAGCTAAACGTAAGCATAAACCTGCAAGTACTTTTTGCTCAAGGTTCAATTGCAGCGTATCTAGCCACTTCGTTATTGCTTCAGTAATCATTTGTTTCTAACCTCCGGATAATTTGAGCTAATTGTAAAAATGCAAGGAGAAGCGTGGGGTGAAACGGTGCGCCCAGAAAAAACCGGGCGACCTATTTTTACAGATTAAATAGTTTTTTTATCTTATCTTTGTTATGACTTCGCCAGTGCATACGGAATATAAATATCCTATGACGTACCCCTAAGTACCGGCGTCTACTTGCATGCTTAGATTTAATTGGTCTAATGCTTACAGGTAGTAAGTCATTAAGGAATAGGAGTACCCGCCTACCCCACCCCTTACGGGGTCTACTTAAACCTTTCGTTTCTCCATGTAATTCTTTGTAGTGTACGGTCTTGTTTACGTCCGTTACAGGAGCGGCATAAGCTTTGTAAGTTGTTGATGTCGTGATTAGGTTGCCCGTTTCCGGGGGGAATGATGTGGTCAATTGTCCAGTCTTCACCTTCAAGCTCCTTCGCACACGTGACACATACCGGGTCTAGAACAGTCTTCGCATATGTCCGGGCTTTTTTCCATTCCGTACTGGAGTGCCAGTCTGTCATCTTGTAGACCCCTTAATGTCTGTATGTCTGTTATGTCCCATTTAATTACTTCTGTTATTACTTCTTCTAGCGTTAGAATGTCGCCTAGGTCGTGATGAGCATTTAGAAATTCTAGTACTTGATTTCTAGAATACTCAACACCAGCCATAAAGCCTTCAGTGTATTTAGTCTTCATTACTTAGACCCTTCTATGATTTGTACAATACGTTCTAAATGGTTCACGTCTACGTTGGTGCTTAGTACGCCGTCATTCAGAAGTTCTTTTATAATCTGGTCTTTGTAATGCTTCATAGCACCAGCCCAACCCTTGTTATACTGCTCCATTTCGCGGGTAACTAACATAGTCTTAAAATTATCCATAAGGCTTTCATAGTTAGGTACTAACTTTCGCATATTCTCTAATGTTTCTTGACTTAGCTTTTCTCTCTCTTCGTTATCCATGTGTTCTGATTATCCTTACTGCTAGTGTTGTTGTGATTTCTGCTAGAGCCGGGACGGTCATAGCTTTAAAGAATAGTGAAGCCAAAATAGGGCGTATTTGTTCAAAGTCATTAGACCAAACTAGGTTATTATCCATAAGCAAGCGCATAGCCTCAAATAAGATAGCGTTGCGCTCTTCGTCTGTAAGCTTCATTACCATTATTTGCTAAAGTCCGCCTTAAAGTAAAGCCATACTGGGATTGCAGCGAATAAGCCTAGAGCCGGCTCTTCTATCCTGAAGCCTATAGCTGTCATTCCGAATACAAACCCGGTAGCTATTAAAACTTCTATTAGTTTTCTTGCTTTAGTCATTTGAAGCCCTTCTGTTAGTTGTAACTCAATTTTATAGCCCTATTGCTGTTGTCAAGTATTTATAGCGTTTCGTTATTTAATTGTTATTTAAGTTTTCCTGTTATAAGTGCTTCACCGCGCATATTAAAGCCACACTCCCGGCAAATATAGCGCTGATACTTACCGGTATTGGTATAGCGGTATCCGTACTTCATAACGTCTAAACTGCCGCAATTCTTACAGCCGGTAGGGTTTCCTTCACTAGCCCCTATATGTGGGTGATTTTTAATCCAAGGTAACAAGATGTAGTAAAGGTCAATTAGCAGGTTTACGTCTTGTATTTGGTATTCCTTCATTTCAACCCAAGCTTTTTTATTACCAGCCATACAGTCAAGCCATAATTGGAAACCGGAATGTTTTACCTTAGCTCCAACCCCTAGCTTCTGGGCTACGTAATCAAGCTTATTAGAAGGAAATTTAAACTGAGATTTGACTACCCGCATTAGGTCAAGCTCTAACCAAGGGCTAGGAGGTAGATATTCGTTTTCTATAAACTCTCGCTTGATATGCTTAGAGTCAAACGCTGCAGAATTCCAGCCTATTAGTACGTCTGCTTCGTCCATTACCCGGTGCAGCTCATCTAGCATAGCTTTTTTGCCATGGTGATAAACTGACTTAAAAATAACTTTGTCACTACCAAGCCAGCGAGCGCCCCAACAAATAACTTCTGTAGAGCGTTCAATTTGAGTAATAGCTATATTTTGATTCCATAAGCCCCATACGTGAGCCAAGTTAGGCGACGTCTCAAGGTCTAAAAATAGTATTTTCATGGTTCAAACGTAGCCCTTACGCTTTTTATCTATGTCCGACACGCCCGCCGTTATCGTTTCGTTATCAAACGGAGTTACGGTAACTAACACGCCGGCTTCGTGATTATCAGCGTAGTTTTTACGGGCTGTAAGGTCTACTACTAAATTGTCATTTGCTAAAACTTTGTCTTGAAGACTATCTAGACACGCCCTTACCAGCTTATCTAGGTCATAAGTTCCAGTTGCATATTCTCTTTTTACGCTCTTAGGTCTAGTAAGCCAAAACGTCAAGGAGACGGATACCGCTGTTATAAATGGATTATCAAGCTCCAACATTTTCATTTCAAAGCTTTTCCGCATATGTTCCCTCCATACCGGGAGTCCCTTATTTGCCTCTACTAAGACAATATGACTACCCCTACTAAAAGCTTTTTTAGAGCCTTGGGGTTTAGGTTCTCCCGGTACAAAGAGTTGAAACATTTAAAAAGGTGTATTGCTAGGTAGCCCCGGAGCGGGTGCAACAATGTCTATTACTTCTTGGATATAGGTTTTAGGTTCAGCCGCCTTTAGAAGCTTTACGTGGCAATTGTTTAAAGAGTGTTCAACTACCTGCTTAGTCTCCTGCCCCGGTTTATTGTAAGTACCTACCTTCGTGCCTAATGCTCCGTCTACTTGTACTTCATCATCTTTTTTAAAGTTGCCGGGGTTGTCAAGCCAAGCAGTCCAAAGCCTATTCCTAGGCTCTCCTTTAAAGTCGTAGGTTTCCCAAAGCTTGATACGTGGGTAACCTTCGCTTGTTACTTCTGCTACTTTTCCTACAATTGTTACTTGTGCCATTTCTGTTTTTTCCCTTCTAGTGTTCTTTTAAGTTTAAGTTAATTATTAGTTAACTTTAACGCGACATCTACGCCGTCCCGTAGCGTCGTGGGTGTCGCCCCGATTAGTCTTAAACGCCGTCCCGTTTTGCCTTTTCTGACGCCCCGTAACCGGTGCATTAAAGAGCCGTCGCAACCTTCAGGGCAGTCTAAAACTATCCAATAGCGATTTGTAATACGGTCAAAGCGGTAGCCTATTCCGTCATGTGTAGACATTTCTATTTCTTGTAGTTCGACCAGCTTTATTAGGTTTCGTTGTACTTGTCTAACTGAGCAGCCGGATAACTCAGCAAGTCTATTTTGAGAGGGATAACACCCTTCTTCTGGGTCGTCCCCAATATGCCACGCCAGCGCCGTTAGAAGCGCTCTAGCCGTCCCGGTACTCTTAGAGTGATTCAACACCGCGGATAATGCCTCTAGGCTCATTCTGCTACCTTCTAGGCTATAATGATAAAGCCCGTTGTTGTCGGGTGACGCTTTCGCGTCGGGCTAGCGGTTTTCTGTTACCGCTAGCCCTTTAAACTTACTCAGACTTGATAGAGTCAGCTAGCTTTTTAATCGTGTCTAGAATTTCGTTATCAACTTGTGATTTTTCAGCGGTGCTATAAATAACCCTTAGCGTTTCTATGTCATTATTAGCCGCCGCGGTAGAAGCCTCTTCTATCCAATTTCTCTCAGCCGCGATTACTTTATACATTTCCTCCCGGCTTGGACGCTTTCCGCCCTTAATCCCCAAGCCAGCGGTATTTAAAACCCTGCCCAAAGCTGAGGTAACCCCGTTTTCCAAAAAATTCTGTTTGTTTATATGTGAGCTGCCTCTAGTTTCCTGAGCGAAGTCTACCGCTACAGGTCTAGCGTCTTCTTTGTCTGTATAGGCTGAAGCCTTAACTACTATTTCAGTTTCATTTATTAAAACAATTTCAGTAATTAGACGCCCCTCAGGATACTTAGCCCACCAGCGGGTCAGTCTTTCACTTACGGGTTCATAGCTTGATAGGTCAAATGCCATTTTTTTCCTCCTGTTATTTGAATGTTATAAAAGGTTTCCCGGCTCTAGCTTGTAGGGCTATAACCTTCTCACCTTGGAATAAACCGTACTTAGTCCCGTTCATAAAAGCAAGCACCGCGGACTTCTGAGCCGTAAACTGTCTTTCCCAAAATTCATACTCAGACTTGGCGGCAAGAATGTTAGACCATAAAGCCCCTAGCTCTATTTGACCGTCTTCTAAACCTTCTGAAAGAGTCCTAACGGTTTTATAGGTGCTTTCGCTACCGTCGTAGTCTGGTGGCTGATTAGCGTCTAGGAGGTCATAGAAGCCCCGTACGCGGGTTTTCATATGCTCTATAAGCTCATTATCCCGCTTTACCTCAAACTCCTTCCAGTCGCCTCCTGCAACCGCTACGACCATACCCGATTCTAAGCCCAGTACTGAAAGGTAATGTTGTACCTGAAGGTTATAGTGTTCCGGGAGTTCGTCCCAATACTGCCGGCTAAACTTGATTTCTAATACGCCTAGCTTTCCGTTTTGCCATTCAATAATGCCGTCTACGTTAGCTACAGACCTAGGCTCTTCAATAGAAGCCCATGTACCGGTTTCATGGACGGTCAGCCAATTTTGGTTTTCTTCTTGAAATAGCTGCCTAATGACGGGTTCAAACGCTGTTCCCATTTTCATAGGCATAGTAGAGGGAATATCCTGCCAAGCCTTACCGGACTTTTCAGCCCATAAGGTATAAGCGGATTTCCAAGGATTCATATCCATTACAGCGGCTACGTCCGAGCCGCCTATACCCCGCCGCGCCTTGTACCATTCACGCGTACCGGGTTCAAACGTGCCTACGTATGTAGCTTTACCTAGGGCTTCTATTTTTTCTGTTATTGTCATAGGGCTATCTTAGTAGCCCGGAATGACATTATTTCTTAGGTGTCGCCTTATTGCTTGACTCAGCAATTTTACCAAAACTCTTATTTATTTCGTCAGGGTCTAGCTTTCCGTCCGCTAGGTAGGAGCGAGACAACTCCTGAGAAACGTCAATAATTCCGGCAAATGCAGCCATGGCAACAGCCTGAGTAAGCTCTAAACCTATTACAGCCCCACCTACAAAAATACCGGTAACCTTTAGAATGATTACCGCAAATGTTCGCCTAGCTATGTCTACCCACATATTAACCCACCTTTAGTGTTTGTCCGATTGTTATTAAATTCTTATCTTTAATGCCGTTTAGCTTTACTAAAGCGGTGACCGTTGTCCCGTTAGCTTTAGCAATTTTACTTAGGGTGTCACCCTTGACTACCTTGTAAGTCTTACCCTTGGGTTTAGCCTTAGGCTTAGAAGCTTTAGGAGTAGCGGGCTTAGGCTTACTTGGAGCGGCAACACCCTGAGAAGCTATAAAAGCTTCATAATCTAGGTTACCTTGACCCATGGTAGGAGACCCACCGCGACGGAAAGCCAAATGAAGATGAGCGCCGTATCCTGTTTCAGACCCTAGACCTGAAGCACCAGATAGACCAATAACTTGACCGCTCTTTACTTCTTGTCCAGTTTGTACGTCAATTCTTGATAGGTGAAGATAGTCCGCGTTATGTCCACCGGGTAGGCTTTGGAATATCATTCTGCCGCCTGAGCCTCTATAGGTCTCTACCGTTCCGGTAATTATTCCGTCATTTATAGCTTTTACTGGTGTTCCCATGGCTACGCCGTAGTCTGTCCCGGGGTTTCTAGAAGGGTAAATTTTTCTGTTTAGGTGACCTTCAAAACTGTCGGTAATGTTTCCTTGTACCGGTCTAATCCAATTAGTCATTATCTTATAATCCTTTGATTGACGGTTACTACCCCGCGGCTTACAACTGCTACGTCTTCAGTGTCGTCGTTATATACCTCTAAAGCATAAACATAATTAGAGTCTATAAGTAATCTTGTTTGAACTGGTGTTAAGCTCATGGTTATAACAAACGTCTCAGGGTCTATAATCGGTACAAACGAAAACACTAAAGGTGTAAACGTAGAGGTGCGAACTTGACCCCGCGCTAGATAATCCGTAAGGTCTACAACAGCGCCGTCTACCTTATAAATAAATTCCCTTGTAAAACTGCCGCCAGCGTCTACGGTGAAATTGTCTTGATAACTCATTTATTTACCTATCGTTGTTATTAGTAATCCAATAATTGCTAAAGTTGCACCGGTAAGCCCTGCATAAGCTATACGCTCTATCCAAGCAAGCCGGGCTAAAGTTAGTTCAACTTCTCTTATACGTTCCGGCACGTCGTCTAAATGGTCTAGCTTCTGTAATACCTTAACTAGAATTTCCCCATGCTCTAACTGCTTTTTATAAATGTCAGCTTGAGTAATGCGGACGGTGTTTGTTTCCTCCGCCATTTTTAAAGAGCTGCTATTTCTTCTTCTGTTAGACCTAATTTAGCTAGCTTAGCAAGTGCAGATAAACGGGCAGCGGCTTTAGCTTCTTCATCAGCTTTTGACTTGGCTATGTCTTTTTGAAACTCTAAAAAGCTTTCGTGCTCTTCTTCAGTCATTTCTCTAACTACGCCGTCAATTTGAATGTTTGGTTTAGTCATTATGCTTTCCTGTATCCGTAGACGGAGATTGTTCCGCCTGTAAGTGTTCCGCTTCCTGCAAGAATAGTAAAGCCGGTATAGCTTGAAGTGTTGTTTAAAAATCCAGCAATTTGTCTGAATGGCCCGTTAGTGGTATCACCGAAGATTGAAGTTGAAGTCATGGTTGTTCTTGCAGCTTGGAATGGAGCCATTATTTCAAGAGTTGCAGAAGGCTGATTAGTTCCGGTTGTGTATCTTCCAATTTCCATGCTTGCTTGGTTTGATTGACCAGTAAAAGAGCCAGTTCCAGCAGCAACTACCCTAACCGTTCCGCTGTAGTATCCAGTAACAGCCCCGGTCATTTGAATAGATAGGTCTCCAGTTGTCGAAGCTGTTCCGCCCTGAATTATAATTTTGTAGTTGTCGTAAGTCGTGCTAAACGCGCTTGCAACCGGAATACTTGATACAGCTGTTCCAATAGTTTCAACTTTTATAAGTTCTAATCCCGGTGCGCCTAATGTAACCCAGGCTCCAAGTTCGTTGTAGTATTCGTATTTGTTTGTGTCCTGCAACCAAGTAAGCATACCCTCAGTAGGGCTAGGAATTGCAGCGGCTCTAGTGGCTGAGCTTGAAAAAACGATTACCGCCTGATTCATTAAATTTTCGTTAATTTCTGAGGCAGCCAAAACGCTACCGTTTGTAAAAACTTGATAAGCCATTTATGCTTCTTTCCATAATTCTAAAGTTGTAAACCAATTATCTACGTCTATGTTATGAGTCACTCTAATTATAGTGTAATATCCGACAATACTAAGATTAGCACTAGTATAGCTTATTCCCACCGTTGTACCCGGTGTAAATACAGCCGCGTTTGTAAGAGTTCCTAACCTGTCTATAGAAGGTGTAACTACTTGACTAACTAGGTTTTGAGGGTTATTTGAAAATACTTCAGCGCTCCACCTTGCTAACTCCGTAGCGTCTGTAGTGTTTATTTCTACGTCTATTGCAGACTCTCCGTAAAGGTCTATAGAGTCTTGGTCTTTTAAGGTTACTGAAGTTAGGGGGTCAGAAGTTAGGCTAACTGTTAAAGAATTATATACAGCGTCTTGGTCTGAGAATACTGCTATTTCAGATAAGCATAAATGGTAAGGGTCAATTGCTGGGCTAACCGGGTGATTATTACCAATAGTAAAAGTAGTAGGAGTTCCGGTTTGTGTAGCAGGTCTTGGAATAACTGTAATTTCTTGGGTGTCTTGATTCAACCAAATAATTCCAAGTCCCACAAGTAAAGCCTCATTTAAAATATTATTAGCTAAAACGTCTGTCTCATCTACGCTTGGAATTAAACCGTCTAAAGAAACGGAGTCAGGCGAAAGACCTAAGCCGCTTTGGATAGCTAACAGCTCTATAATTTCGTCTACGGTTGCAGAAGCTCCAAAACCTGTAGTATCCCAAGTAGGAAATCTAGAATTAACTAAAGCTTTGTAAGAGTCGTAAGCTGTAATGTTTATTAGGTTTAAACCGGTTGCGTAATAGGTAACGTCTATTGTGTCAATAAACCCTTGAAATAAAACCCTGTCTATTTCTTCGCTATCAAGCCTTACCCTAATTTTAGTAGAAGCTCTAATGTTTTTATTTACGGTAGGGTCTAGTTCAAAACTTTGTAGTCTTAGGTTTACGCTGCCCGGCTCAGGCTGAAAATAAATTGAGTCTGTAACACTACCGCCAATAGATATATCAGCTCTAGAGGTAGAGCAGGAAACCTCCTGCCACTTTAGCCCGGAGCTAGGAGCTAGTACGTCGTCCCCTCCAAGTAAAGATAGCCCTAATACAAACTCACCAAAACCGCCTAGTACGTCAGTTCCGCCAAGTTCGCTGATACCTAAAATAAAACTTGAGCCGTCTATATCAGGTACTAAAAACTCAACCTTTAAATTTTGGTCTATTTGGAAATTAGGTATCATTAGGGGAGTACGTTCGTTCCGGTTACTCTATTAGCTTTTCTAATTGCGTCTGCAATTTCTTGAGCTGTTACGTTGCCTTTGTTTACGTTTATTGTTACGTTTTGGCTAGGGGGCTGAAAAGCGTTGCCAAATAGTCGCCCGCCTTGTTGGAAACTTTCGCCTGCATAAATTCTAGACTGTTGCTCTAACGCTTGACCTTGTAAAAATCCACCGGCAGCCGCGCCAGTACCGGCAGCGGCTAACACGCTACCGCCGGCAAACCCGGCAACTCCTATAGCTGTAGCAATACCCGCGGCAGCTTTGTAAGTGTTTAGCGCGGTAGTGGCTAATTGCCATGCGGTTGTCACCCCTCCAATAGCAACTACCATGGGAACTAACCAGTCTTTGTTATCGTCTACCCATTGAACAGCATAAATAAGTTGCTCAATAATTGCTACTATGCCGTCTACAATTTCTTGTAATTTAGCTTGACCTTCTGGGGTAGTAAGCCATTCTGAAAAGTCATTTAGTAGTGGCAATAAAGCCATTCCTATTTGCTCCTGCATTTCTCCAAATATAATATTCATTCTTTGGTAAGGGTCAGTATCCGCCGCGGCTTCTGCAGCGCCTTTAAAGGTTGCTTCTAACTGAGCTAGTGGGTCTTCAGCGCCCTTAAGAGAAGGAATAAGTTTTAATAAAGCTGTATCTGAGCCGGCTAAAGATTTTGCCATGGCTTGAGAAACTGAGTCTAGGTCTTTACCGGTTGCGGCTGAAGCGTCAAGGGCTACCTGCAGTAACTTGCTTGACTTTGTAACGTCGCCAGTAGCAATAAATAGTTTTTGGTAGGCAGGTCTTAGCACGTCGTCCGCTACCGCGTTTTGCAATTGCATAACACGTATAGACTCTTCTGCTTCTGCTACTTGTGCCTTAGTTGCTTTGCCGGTGTTTGTCATGGCTATTGAGAGTATTTCCATACTCTTAACGTCTTCAATAGCCGCTTTAGAAGCTTCTTCAAATTGCTGTTTAATAAAGCCTAAAGAGAAGCCCACACCAATAGCGCCTAGAGCTTTAATCATTCCGCCAGATATAGCTTGTGTAGTTTTGTTTAAACCTTCAAGCTGACCTTTAGCACCCTGAGTAGCCGCGGTAAGCTTTTTAAACTCTCCAAGAATTTCTACGTTTAGTAGTAAGCTACCTGCCATGTTTCTAATCCTTCGTTAAAATCTTTATAAAAGCCTTGTACTCATTTAGAGTAAGAGCTTTATATTCCGTCGGACTCATTCCAGTAGCCCGGCAAAATTCTGCCATTCGTTTAGCAGAAAGCTCTTTTATTCTTTTTTTTCTTCATCACCCTTAAGCATACCCAAAGCGTCTTTTAGAGTTAGCTTCTTTGCGTCCTCAATTTTGTAGTTAGGGTTATTTCTTTTCATTACTACCCAAACAAAAGAGGCTAGGGCTTTACCCTTAGGTTTACCGTTACTAAATGCTTCGTCAATACTTAAGTTAGTTAGGTTTTCTATTAGCTCTACTTCTTCTAGAGTTAGACTTTCAAAATCAAAACTATTAGACATTCTGTATTCCTTTTCTGTTATTTAGGTAAGTTTTTATAATACTTGTTGAACAGCTTGTTTATGTTTATAAAATATGTTTTGTAAACTTCTTTTCTAGTTATACCTAAAGCCTTGCTAAAAAAAGGATTAGGCAGAATATTCTTTTTTATAAAATTATTCTTATCATAATACCAACCAAAATGTATAGGGTTAGCGTATGGAACGGTTGTATTGTTACCGGCACTAATTAAAACTTTTCTAGCTTGTTTCCTAGACTTGATAGTAGCCCGTAGTCTACCTGAGCGTACCGGAACTAAGGAGCGCGACATATTAGCTACAATTTCGCCGGCTTCTTGAGCCGCGGCGGAAACTTCAGCCGTTGGAGTGCCTACAGCTTTTAAAGCTGCTAAAGCGTTCCTAAGTCCCTCTACCTTAATTCCGGTATCAGCCATGACTAAGCTACTTGTACAGTTACACCGTAATATTCATTAGCGGCAGGGTCGTGAGGAGTGTTAACTACTCTAAGAGTTACGCTAAATGTTGCGGTCTCATTACTAGTAAGAGCCATAGGAGGTAGTTCGTTAAAGACTACAACTCCTTCATAGTGAGGAGCTTCAGCGGTTGCCGTCGCGTTACCCTGAGGCTGAATACTAAAGGCTACCTCAGTACCGAAGTTATCCCATAGTAAACGGTATAGGCTTGTAGACTCACCGGACGTAATACCGTCAAGCTGTAGCGCCCACTCTCCGCCTACACGCTGTTCACAAAAAGTCTGTACGTCTCCCGGCGCGTCACCTAGAGATAGGTCTACCATGTTTGCGTCACACGCGTAGTCTGTAGCCCCAATTTTAAAATGAATGTTTTGAGCTTTGATTCTTGTTGAAGCAGCCATGAGCTTACTTCCTTTCTAAAGTGTTATGTTTAATTTGCAATTTATTGTTGCGGATAAATACTCCGCGTTATTGGCTTGTAGGTTGTAAGGCTGATTTACTGCCGTAATGCGCGCATAGGTTATTGGCTCTATTGCGTTTAACACGTCTTCTATTAGTTGGTCTAAGTTTTCAGTAGCCGTCTTATTGGTAGCGGTTGAAGAAACTAAAACTAGTTCTAGCCCTAAATTCCATTCACCAAACTCAGCGGTTTCTAAATAAGGGCTAGCAGAATTGACAATAACAATAGGGGGCGTAATACGTTCCGGTACATACTCCAAAACATTTAGCCCCGCGTCCACTAACTCTAGTTTAAATTCTACTTTAGTAGCGTTTATTTCGCTCATACCGCATAACCGACATATCTTTGAAGCAACGGATAAACCGCGTTCATAGGGTCTTTAGCTACACGAATAGGAGCGCCGTCAAATGCTGCAAATTGAGCAACACCATTAGGAGCGCTACGACGGTGAAAGAGTTCCGAGCTTGCAATTAGTACAGACTGGTCAAAGAGAGAAACCGGAACGGTCTCTACCTCTCCAATGTATGTATTAACTAAAGCAGTCCCGGCGGTCAGGCACTCCTGAGGAAATACCGTCTCATCAGTTCCAACATAAGCTTGAAACTCTTCCAACGTCACAGACATTTATATACCTATTAAACTACGTCTAGTACTACTAGTGCGTCCGCAAAAGGTAGGGTGATTGCCATATATCCATATACAGAAATAGAGTCTGTAAGTGTAGTAATGTCATCAGCCGAAAGTCTAACAGGTGCGCCGGCTGACTCTAGAGTCTGAAGCGCCGCGCTGTTAGCCACAAAGCAACGGTTAGTAGCAATTTGAGGGTCTACGATAATTGGTAAACCAAATATCTGACCGGATAGACCCGGAATGTTAGCCGTTCCAATGTTGTTTACTCCAGCGCCGTTTACTAGCACTACTGGACGACCGTCTTCACCGGCTACTTGTAGAAGGAACTTGTAAGCTCCGGTTCCACACATGATAGCTTCTGGACGTAGTCCGGTCTCCTTGAAAATGTAAGAAGACGCGTCTGCTAGTCCACCAATAAGAGCCTCAGAAGTTCCAGCTGAAACGTCCCAGCGCTTGCCGGTGTAGTCCTGAGCTTCGACTAGGTCTACTACTGCCTTATTAGTTGTGTTTGCGTAAGCAATTGACAAAGCCCTTAGAGCGGTGTCTAGGTAGTTTACAGAAGAGCGCTCAATAGTCTGCTTAGACATAGAGGTATATCCACCGTAAGTAATTACGTTAGCTGAAACGCTGTCAATAGTTAAGTTACCGAATGTTAACTCTTCGTTTTCTGGGTTCTGTACGCCTACCGCAATTGTGTTAGCGGAAACCTGAGCATACTCTACGGTCAAGCCCGCGGCTGGTAGTGCAGCGCGAGAAAAAGCGGATAGAGTTGGTCGGTTGGTGTCAATTAGGTTGTTAATAAAACCTAGGAAACCCGGTAGGGCTACGGTGTCCGCTGAGGTAGAAGCGGCGCGGGCTAGTGCCTTAGCGTCTTCGTCTCCTGCTAGTAGACCCTTAGCGTATTCGCCTTGTGAGCGGAATTTATGTGTTGCTGGTGTTGCAAGTTCGACGGTCTGCCCGGCTTCAATAACGCGGCGCAATTCTGCAACCTCATCTTGAACGGAGCGTACGTCTAGTTCAATGTTCTCAGACATATTACTATCCATTTCTTTAGGGGTGTCTTCAGCGGGGCTTACCTCTTCAGGCTCTACCTCACTTCTTACTTGGGTTATTTTTGCGTTACTAAAAGCGGGAAACGGTACTACTGATACTTCTAGTAGAGTTACCTCTTCCCGTACTATCACTTGACCTTCTTTACGGTCTTTAACCGGATAGAAGCCAACTGAAAAACGGTTTAATACGTCGTCACGTAATAGGGTGTAAATTTCATTACCTCTAGGAGTGTCGCTAATTGTAGCTACAATTTCAAAGCCCGCGTCTGTATCGCGCCCTTCTGTAACTTTACCAATTGGCTCTTCGTGACCGTAGAATAATTTAACGTCTTCTATAGTCTTAATTGCTCCGGCTTCAAAACGCTCTTTTAGGTTTCCTGTTAGGTCAATTTCCTGACCGTACGGAACAGCTAAACCTACAATAGTACGCTCTTCATTTTCAACTAGTCTTACTTGAAATTCTCTAGTTATCATTTCTTTAGACATCTAAGCCCTCCTTAGTTCTAACTTCTTCAGCGGTAAGTATTCCCGCGTCTATTGCAATTTTGTAGTAGTTATATCTAGCGGCTACGTCCGCTTTAAATAGGTGTTCAAAATCAAATTGGACTCTAGTCCCACGCGGTAGGCAGTTGCTTAGAGCGTCTGTAATTGCGTCCGAATATGCCATAAGAGTATGGCGAAAAAATACAAATTGCTCATCTTGCAAATTACTGTAAGTGTCGCTAGAGCCGGGTACTGAGGTAAGAAGAAGCCTAGGAGGAATACCAAAAAGCCGGGCTATAGTCTGTACTTGTTGGTCTTGTATTTCTGTAAATAAAGCGTCTCTAGGTGAAAGCGCAATTTGCTGATAATCAAAGCCATTACCTAATACAGCAACTTGTCTATTCTGTTGCTTGTTATGCCAGTTAGCAGTAACCTCTTCAGCTTCAGCGGCATTTATCATACTGTTAGTTTTTAGTACACCAGTTGGAACACCGGCGCTAGTAAACCAATTGCCGGCATAGTCTCTTAAGTCAATTGCAGCGGATAAGTCTTTTCTGCAAGACTCAATGGGGCTAACGCCTTTTAGAAGTCCGGCGCGGCTAAAGATTCTTAGGTGTTCAATTTCTCGCTTAGTGTAGCGAATACCCATATAGTCGTAAACAATTACGGAGTAGTCTATTGTGCCGTCAGTCATTTTAGGATAAGAAGGCATAACAGAAGCAGCCGGGAGAATAGTTAGATTATTTACTTGACCATTAGACCCGTACCCCTTAAGCCAATAAGCGTTACCCTCTAGAGCTAGGTCTACTACGGTCTGAAATAAAAAGTCTCTTCTGTTTTGGTCTAATGAAGGGTTTTCTACTAGTACCGGGTTTTCTATTTTTAGCTCTAGCCCGGTTGCATAGCGGTAAGTGTTAATAGACATTTTGCTAATAGGAGTAGCAATAATTTGTATAGCTCTATAAACCGCTGTTAAGGTGAGCGCTGAATTAGGCGTGACCGTCGCGGCTAGCCTTGTAGGTATTGTAGGCTGGGCAGCTCTAACTTCTTTGCGCCCTAATAGCCTATCTAGGAAAGTTGCCATATAGCAACAATGGTATCATACCCTACCGTCAAAATACCCCTACTGTTACGTGTTGCGCACGTGAAGAAACATACAGCGCCATAACCGTAGCCATTACCGAGTCTATGTCTCCTAGAGATTCTTTCCGACTAATAAGCCAAGTCTCCCCGGAGTATTTCGCAACCCCGTTAGGCATTTGAGCTATCAGAAGAGCGTCGCCGTTGTGCCTAACGGAGTTACTAGTAAACATAGCAAATACAACCGAGCACGCCGCTGAAACTTCTTTAGTCCATAATTGCCATACTGGTAAGCCTGAAACTTTTAGTCTTTTAGCTAAACTTGGTAATTGCCTATCATCTAGCGCTATCGCCCGCGGGGAGTATTTACTATACAAAGATGTTAGCTCATTAAATAGTTGTTGCTCAGTAGGAGCTACTAAAGACATTACCAATTCTGTTTCTTGGATTCCGTCATTCTCATTAGCATAGGCAATAGTTGCATGACCCCAGTTTTTAGTAATGTCTACAGCGAATACGCCACGCTGTAGGTTTACTACACCGCGCCCGGTTGCAGCTCTAAACACGTCGCCCGGTAGCCATGAGTCCGTACTACCCGCTATAAATTGGTTTAGCCTGTAGCGCCTAGCTTCGTGTTCCGGAATAGTCTTCAAGTCAGATATAACTTGAGCTAGCGGAATTCTACCGGCAGCTACCGACGGGTTAGCAGCCATAATAGCTTTAGGGTCATCTATTGCCGCGTTATCTGGGGCAGTCCATAAGAAGAAGCCAAACCGCTCTAGGTCAGCCGCTCCATTAGCAGCCGCCTTACCGGACTTGTAAAGGTTTATTAGGGTAGTTGAATTTTGGTCTCCCGCCGTAGTAATGCCTACTACTAGCCCGTCTTTACGCTGAGACGTTCCTAATACCGCGGCGCTCCACATACCTTCTTTAAAAAGGTGTAGCTCATCTGCCAAAACTAAAGAGACCGGTATACCCTGTAGAGCCGCTTCTTTAGCAGCCTTTACGTCATACCTAGCAGACCCGTCCGCAGTTACTATACCGCGGGTTTCCGTAGCTCTCTTAAACCTTTTCTTTAAAAAGGCATTATTGTTAATGACCCATAAGACCCGGTTATAAACAATGTTCGCTTGGTCTGTACTTGAGGCTAGAGACAATACCTGAGCGCCCTGTTCGTGCATTAGGAGACCGTAAACGCCCAGAAGAGACCCCACTAAGCTTTTCCCGTTTTGTCTCCCCAAACTACAAACTATTTGCCTATAGCGTAGGCGTCCGGGGTAAGTAGGGTGAGTGTCCGGGTAGCGCTCAAGCATAGCCCGTAGAAGCCACTTCTGCCACTCATCTAGCTGTAGCCCGTCTGGGTTTTCTGGGCTACTCCATGCCAGCTTCGCAAACTCTATTAGCTTGTCCCCGTCAGTAACAAAGTCTTCGCTGAGCGGCTTGGTGTAGATAGTGGGCAGTTGCAGCATTAGCGCGTGAGTAACTTCTCTAGCGGGTCAATCTCTACGTTAGACGCGCCTAGCGAGCGTTGAAGCTCTAGTACGGTCTTGCGGAGTTCCGCGGCTGTAGACGTATTGGAATTGTCGTCAAAGGAATTAGCTAAACGTAAGCATAAACCTGCAAGTACTTTTTGCTCAAGGTTCAATTGCAGCGTATCTAGCCACTTCGTTATTGCTTCAGTAATCATTTGTTTCTAACCTCCGGATAATTTGAGCTAATTGTAAAAATGCAAGGAGAAGCGTGGGGTGAAACGGTGCGCCCAGAAAAAACCGGGCGACCTATTTTTACAGATTAAATAGTTTTTTTATCTTATCTTTGTTATGACTTCGCCAGTGCATACGGAATATAAATATCCTATGACGTACCCCTAAGTACCGGCGTCTACTTGCATGCTTAGATTTAATTGGTCTAATGCTTACAGGTAGTAAGTCATTAAGGAATAGGAGTACCCGCCTACCCCACCCCTTACGGGGTCTACTTAAACCTTTCGTTTCTCCATGTAATTCTTTGTAGTGTACGGTCTTGTTTACGTCCGTTACAGGAGCGGCATAAGCTTTGTAAGTTGTTGATGTCGTGATTAGGTTGCCCGTTTCCGGGGGGAATGATGTGGTCAATTGTCCAGTCTTCACCTTCAAGCTCCTTCGCACACGTGACACATACCGGGTCTAGAACAGTCTTCGCATATGTCCGGGCTTTTTTCCATTCCGTACTGGAGTGCCAGTCTGTCATCTTGTAGACCCCTTAATGTCTGTATGTCTGTTATGTCCCATTTAATTACTTCTGTTATTACTTCTTCTAGCGTTAGAATGTCGCCTAGGTCGTGATGAGCATTTAGAAATTCTAGTACTTGATTTCTAGAATACTCAACACCAGCCATAAAGCCTTCAGTGTATTTAGTCTTCATTACTTAGACCCTTCTATGATTTGTACAATACGTTCTAAATGGTTCACGTCTACGTTGGTGCTTAGTACGCCGTCATTCAGAAGTTCTTTTATAATCTGGTCTTTGTAATGCTTCATAGCACCAGCCCAACCCTTGTTATACTGCTCCATTTCGCGGGTAACTAACATAGTCTTAAAATTATCCATAAGGCTTTCATAGTTAGGTACTAACTTTCGCATATTCTCTAATGTTTCTTGACTTAGCTTTTCTCTCTCTTCGTTATCCATGTGTTCTGATTATCCTTACTGCTAGTGTTGTTGTGATTTCTGCTAGAGCCGGGACGGTCATAGCTTTAAAGAATAGTGAAGCCAAAATAGGGCGTATTTGTTCAAAGTCATTAGACCAAACTAGGTTATTATCCATAAGCAAGCGCATAGCCTCAAATAAGATAGCGTTGCGCTCTTCGTCTGTAAGCTTCATTACCATTATTTGCTAAAGTCCGCCTTAAAGTAAAGCCATACTGGGATTGCAGCGAATAAGCCTAGAGCCGGCTCTTCTATCCTGAAGCCTATAGCTGTCATTCCGAATACAAACCCGGTAGCTATTAAAACTTCTATTAGTTTTCTTGCTTTAGTCATTTGAAGCCCTTCTGTTAGTTGTAACTCAATTTTATAGCCCTATTGCTGTTGTCAAGTATTTATAGCGTTTCGTTATTTAATTGTTATTTAAGTTTTCCTGTTATAAGTGCTTCACCGCGCATATTAAAGCCACACTCCCGGCAAATATAGCGCTGATACTTACCGGTATTGGTATAGCGGTATCCGTACTTCATAACGTCTAAACTGCCGCAATTCTTACAGCCGGTAGGGTTTCCTTCACTAGCCCCTATATGTGGGTGATTTTTAATCCAAGGTAACAAGATGTAGTAAAGGTCAATTAGCAGGTTTACGTCTTGTATTTGGTATTCCTTCATTTCAACCCAAGCTTTTTTATTACCAGCCATACAGTCAAGCCATAATTGGAAACCGGAATGTTTTACCTTAGCTCCAACCCCTAGCTTCTGGGCTACGTAATCAAGCTTATTAGAAGGAAATTTAAACTGAGATTTGACTACCCGCATTAGGTCAAGCTCTAACCAAGGGCTAGGAGGTAGATATTCGTTTTCTATAAACTCTCGCTTGATATGCTTAGAGTCAAACGCTGCAGAATTCCAGCCTATTAGTACGTCTGCTTCGTCCATTACCCGGTGCAGCTCATCTAGCATAGCTTTTTTGCCATGGTGATAAACTGACTTAAAAATAACTTTGTCACTACCAAGCCAGCGAGCGCCCCAACAAATAACTTCTGTAGAGCGTTCAATTTGAGTAATAGCTATATTTTGATTCCATAAGCCCCATACGTGAGCCAAGTTAGGCGACGTCTCAAGGTCTAAAAATAGTATTTTCATGGTTCAAACGTAGCCCTTACGCTTTTTATCTATGTCCGACACGCCCGCCGTTATCGTTTCGTTATCAAACGGAGTTACGGTAACTAACACGCCGGCTTCGTGATTATCAGCGTAGTTTTTACGGGCTGTAAGGTCTACTACTAAATTGTCATTTGCTAAAACTTTGTCTTGAAGACTATCTAGACACGCCCTTACCAGCTTATCTAGGTCATAAGTTCCAGTTGCATATTCTCTTTTTACGCTCTTAGGTCTAGTAAGCCAAAACGTCAAGGAGACGGATACCGCTGTTATAAATGGATTATCAAGCTCCAACATTTTCATTTCAAAGCTTTTCCGCATATGTTCCCTCCATACCGGGAGTCCCTTATTTGCCTCTACTAAGACAATATGACTACCCCTACTAAAAGCTTTTTTAGAGCCTTGGGGTTTAGGTTCTCCCGGTACAAAGAGTTGAAACATTTAAAAAGGTGTATTGCTAGGTAGCCCCGGAGCGGGTGCAACAATGTCTATTACTTCTTGGATATAGGTTTTAGGTTCAGCCGCCTTTAGAAGCTTTACGTGGCAATTGTTTAAAGAGTGTTCAACTACCTGCTTAGTCTCCTGCCCCGGTTTATTGTAAGTACCTACCTTCGTGCCTAATGCTCCGTCTACTTGTACTTCATCATCTTTTTTAAAGTTGCCGGGGTTGTCAAGCCAAGCAGTCCAAAGCCTATTCCTAGGCTCTCCTTTAAAGTCGTAGGTTTCCCAAAGCTTGATACGTGGGTAACCTTCGCTTGTTACTTCTGCTACTTTTCCTACAATTGTTACTTGTGCCATTTCTGTTTTTTCCCTTCTAGTGTTCTTTTAAGTTTAAGTTAATTATTAGTTAACTTTAACGCGACATCTACGCCGTCCCGTAGCGTCGTGGGTGTCGCCCCGATTAGTCTTAAACGCCGTCCCGTTTTGCCTTTTCTGACGCCCCGTAACCGGTGCATTAAAGAGCCGTCGCAACCTTCAGGGCAGTCTAAAACTATCCAATAGCGATTTGTAATACGGTCAAAGCGNTAGCCTATTCCGTCATGTGTAGACATTTCTATTTCTTGTAGTTCGACCAGCTTTATTAGGTTTCGTTGTACTTGTCTAACTGAGCAGCCGGATAACTCAGCAAGTCTATTTTGAGAGGGATAACACCCTTCTTCTGGGTCGTCCCCAATATGCCACGCCAGCGCCGTTAGAAGCGCTCTAGCCGTCCCGGTACTCTTAGAGTGATTCAACACCGCGGATAATGCCTCTAGGCTCATTCTGCTACCTTCTAGGCTATAATGATAAAGCCCGTTGTTGTCGGGTGACGCTTTCGCGTCGGGCTAGCGGTTTTCTGTTACCGCTAGCCCTTTAAACTTACTCAGACTTGATAGAGTCAGCTAGCTTTTTAATCGTGTCTAGAATTTCGTTATCAACTTGTGATTTTTCAGCGGTGCTATAAATAACCCTTAGCGTTTCTATGTCATTATTAGCCGCCGCGGTAGAAGCCTCTTCTATCCAATTTCTCTCAGCCGCGATTACTTTATACATTTCCTCCCGGCTTGGACGCTTTCCGCCCTTAATCCCCAAGCCAGCGGTATTTAAAACCCTGCCCAAAGCTGAGGTAACCCCGTTTTCCAAAAAATTCTGTTTGTTTATATGTGAGCTGCCTCTAGTTTCCTGAGCGAAGTCTACCGCTACAGGTCTAGCGTCTTCTTTGTCTGTATAGGCTGAAGCCTTAACTACTATTTCAGTTTCATTTATTAAAACAATTTCAGTAATTAGACGCCCCTCAGGATACTTAGCCCACCAGCGGGTCAGTCTTTCACTTACGGGTTCATAGCTTGATAGGTCAAATGCCATTTTTTTCCTCCTGTTATTTGAATGTTATAAAAGGTTTCCCGGCTCTAGCTTGTAGGGCTATAACCTTCTCACCTTGGAATAAACCGTACTTAGTCCCGTTCATAAAAGCAAGCACCGCGGACTTCTGAGCCGTAAACTGTCTTTCCCAAAATTCATACTCAGACTTGGCGGCAAGAATGTTAGACCATAAAGCCCCTAGCTCTATTTGACCGTCTTCTAAACCTTCTGAAAGAGTCCTAACGGTTTTATAGGTGCTTTCGCTACCGTCGTAGTCTGGTGGCTGATTAGCGTCTAGGAGGTCATAGAAGCCCCGTACGCGGGTTTTCATATGCTCTATAAGCTCATTATCCCGCTTTACCTCAAACTCCTTCCAGTCGCCTCCTGCAACCGCTACGACCATACCCGATTCTAAGCCCAGTACTGAAAGGTAATGTTGTACCTGAAGGTTATAGTGTTCCGGGAGTTCGTCCCAATACTGCCGGCTAAACTTGATTTCTAATACGCCTAGCTTTCCGTTTTGCCATTCAATAATGCCGTCTACGTTAGCTACAGACCTAGGCTCTTCAATAGAAGCCCATGTACCGGTTTCATGGACGGTCAGCCAATTTTGGTTTTCTTCTTGAAATAGCTGCCTAATGACGGGTTCAAACGCTGTTCCCATTTTCATAGGCATAGTAGAGGGAATATCCTGCCAAGCCTTACCGGACTTTTCAGCCCATAAGGTATAAGCGGATTTCCAAGGATTCATATCCATTACAGCGGCTACGTCCGAGCCGCCTATACCCCGCCGCGCCTTGTACCATTCACGCGTACCGGGTTCAAACGTGCCTACGTATGTAGCTTTACCTAGGGCTTCTATTTTTTCTGTTATTGTCATAGGGCTATCTTAGTAGCCCGGAATGACATTATTTCTTAGGTGTCGCCTTATTGCTTGACTCAGCAATTTTACCAAAACTCTTATTTATTTCGTCAGGGTCTAGCTTTCCGTCCGCTAGGTAGGAGCGAGACAACTCCTGAGAAACGTCAATAATTCCGGCAAATGCAGCCATGGCAACAGCCTGAGTAAGCTCTAAACCTATTACAGCCCCACCTACAAAAATACCGGTAACCTTTAGAATGATTACCGCAAATGTTCGCCTAGCTATGTCTACCCACATATTAACCCACCTTTAGTGTTTGTCCGATTGTTATTAAATTCTTATCTTTAATGCCGTTTAGCTTTACTAAAGCGGTGACCGTTGTCCCGTTAGCTTTAGCAATTTTACTTAGGGTGTCACCCTTGACTACCTTGTAAGTCTTACCCTTGGGTTTAGCCTTAGGCTTAGAAGCTTTAGGAGTAGCGGGCTTAGGCTTACTTGGAGCGGCAACACCCTGAGAAGCTATAAAAGCTTCATAATCTAGGTTACCTTGACCCATGGTAGGAGACCCACCGCGACGGAAAGCCAAATGAAGATGAGCGCCGTATCCTGTTTCAGACCCTAGACCTGAAGCACCAGATAGACCAATAACTTGACCGCTCTTTACTTCTTGTCCAGTTTGTACGTCAATTCTTGATAGGTGAAGATAGTCCGCGTTATGTCCACCGGGTAGGCTTTGGAATATCATTCTGCCGCCTGAGCCTCTATAGGTCTCTACCGTTCCGGTAATTATTCCGTCATTTATAGCTTTTACTGGTGTTCCCATGGCTACGCCGTAGTCTGTCCCGGGGTTTCTAGAAGGGTAAATTTTTCTGTTTAGGTGACCTTCAAAACTGTCGGTAATGTTTCCTTGTACCGGTCTAATCCAATTAGTCATTATCTTATAATCCTTTGATTGACGGTTACTACCCCGCGGCTTACAACTGCTACGTCTTCAGTGTCGTCGTTATATACCTCTAAAGCATAAACATAATTAGAGTCTATAAGTAATCTTGTTTGAACTGGTGTTAAGCTCATGGTTATAACAAACGTCTCAGGGTCTATAATCGGTACAAACGAAAACACTAAAGGTGTAAACGTAGAGGTGCGAACTTGACCCCGCGCTAGATAATCCGTAAGGTCTACAACAGCGCCGTCTACCTTATAAATAAATTCCCTTGTAAAACTGCCGCCAGCGTCTACGGTGAAATTGTCTTGATAACTCATTTATTTACCTATCGTTGTTATTAGTAATCCAATAATTGCTAAAGTTGCACCGGTAAGCCCTGCATAAGCTATACGCTCTATCCAAGCAAGCCGGGCTAAAGTTAGTTCAACTTCTCTTATACGTTCCGGCACGTCGTCTAAATGGTCTAGCTTCTGTAATACCTTAACTAGAATTTCCCCATGCTCTAACTGCTTTTTATAAATGTCAGCTTGAGTAATGCGGACGGTGTTTGTTTCCTCCGCCATTTTTAAAGAGCTGCTATTTCTTCTTCTGTTAGACCTAATTTAGCTAGCTTAGCAAGTGCAGATAAACGGGCAGCGGCTTTAGCTTCTTCATCAGCTTTTGACTTGGCTATGTCTTTTTGAAACTCTAAAAAGCTTTCGTGCTCTTCTTCAGTCATTTCTCTAACTACGCCGTCAATTTGAATGTTTGGTTTAGTCATTATGCTTTCCTGTATCCGTAGACGGAGATTGTTCCGCCTGTAAGTGTTCCGCTTCCTGCAAGAATAGTAAAGCCGGTATAGCTTGAAGTGTTGTTTAAAAATCCAGCAATTTGTCTGAATGGCCCGTTAGTGGTATCACCGAAGATTGAAGTTGAAGTCATGGTTGTTCTTGCAGCTTGGAATGGAGCCATTATTTCAAGAGTTGCAGAAGGCTGATTAGTTCCGGTTGTGTATCTTCCAATTTCCATGCTTGCTTGGTTTGATTGACCAGTAAAAGAGCCAGTTCCAGCAGCAACTACCCTAACCGTTCCGCTGTAGTATCCAGTAACAGCCCCGGTCATTTGAATAGATAGGTCTCCAGTTGTCGAAGCTGTTCCGCCCTGAATTATAATTTTGTAGTTGTCGTAAGTCGTGCTAAACGCGCTTGCAACCGGAATACTTGATACAGCTGTTCCAATAGTTTCAACTTTTATAAGTTCTAATCCCGGTGCGCCTAATGTAACCCAGGCTCCAAGTTCGTTGTAGTATTCGTATTTGTTTGTGTCCTGCAACCAAGTAAGCATACCCTCAGTAGGGCTAGGAATTGCAGCGGCTCTAGTGGCTGAGCTTGAAAAAACGATTACCGCCTGATTCATTAAATTTTCGTTAATTTCTGAGGCAGCCAAAACGCTACCGTTTGTAAAAACTTGATAAGCCATTTATGCTTCTTTCCATAATTCTAAAGTTGTAAACCAATTATCTACGTCTATGTTATGAGTCACTCTAATTATAGTGTAATATCCGACAATACTAAGATTAGCACTAGTATAGCTTATTCCCACCGTTGTACCCGGTGTAAATACAGCCGCGTTTGTAAGAGTTCCTAACCTGTCTATAGAAGGTGTAACTACTTGACTAACTAGGTTTTGAGGGTTATTTGAAAATACTTCAGCGCTCCACCTTGCTAACTCCGTAGCGTCTGTAGTGTTTATTTCTACGTCTATTGCAGACTCTCCGTAAAGGTCTATAGAGTCTTGGTCTTTTAAGGTTACTGAAGTTAGGGGGTCAGAAGTTAGGCTAACTGTTAAAGAATTATATACAGCGTCTTGGTCTGAGAATACTGCTATTTCAGATAAGCATAAATGGTAAGGGTCAATTGCTGGGCTAACCGGGTGATTATTACCAATAGTAAAAGTAGTAGGAGTTCCGGTTTGTGTAGCAGGTCTTGGAATAACTGTAATTTCTTGGGTGTCTTGATTCAACCAAATAATTCCAAGTCCCACAAGTAAAGCCTCATTTAAAATATTATTAGCTAAAACGTCTGTCTCATCTACGCTTGGAATTAAACCGTCTAAAGAAACGGAGTCAGGCGAAAGACCTAAGCCGCTTTGGATAGCTAACAGCTCTATAATTTCGTCTACGGTTGCAGAAGCTCCAAAACCTGTAGTATCCCAAGTAGGAAATCTAGAATTAACTAAAGCTTTGTAAGAGTCGTAAGCTGTAATGTTTATTAGGTTTAAACCGGTTGCGTAATAGGTAACGTCTATTGTGTCAATAAACCCTTGAAATAAAACCCTGTCTATTTCTTCGCTATCAAGCCTTACCCTAATTTTAGTAGAAGCTCTAATGTTTTTATTTACGGTAGGGTCTAGTTCAAAACTTTGTAGTCTTAGGTTTACGCTGCCCGGCTCAGGCTGAAAATAAATTGAGTCTGTAACACTACCGCCAATAGATATATCAGCTCTAGAGGTAGAGCAGGAAACCTCCTGCCACTTTAGCCCGGAGCTAGGAGCTAGTACGTCGTCCCCTCCAAGTAAAGATAGCCCTAATACAAACTCACCAAAACCGCCTAGTACGTCAGTTCCGCCAAGTTCGCTGATACCTAAAATAAAACTTGAGCCGTCTATATCAGGTACTAAAAACTCAACCTTTAAATTTTGGTCTATTTGGAAATTAGGTATCATTAGGGGAGTACGTTCGTTCCGGTTACTCTATTAGCTTTTCTAATTGCGTCTGCAATTTCTTGAGCTGTTACGTTGCCTTTGTTTACGTTTATTGTTACGTTTTGGCTAGGGGGCTGAAAAGCGTTGCCAAATAGTCGCCCGCCTTGTTGGAAACTTTCGCCTGCATAAATTCTAGACTGTTGCTCTAACGCTTGACCTTGTAAAAATCCACCGGCAGCCGCGCCAGTACCGGCAGCGGCTAACACGCTACCGCCGGCAAACCCGGCAACTCCTATAGCTGTAGCAATACCCGCGGCAGCTTTGTAAGTGTTTAGCGCGGTAGTGGCTAATTGCCATGCGGTTGTCACCCCTCCAATAGCAACTACCATGGGAACTAACCAGTCTTTGTTATCGTCTACCCATTGAACAGCATAAATAAGTTGCTCAATAATTGCTACTATGCCGTCTACAATTTCTTGTAATTTAGCTTGACCTTCTGGGGTAGTAAGCCATTCTGAAAAGTCATTTAGTAGTGGCAATAAAGCCATTCCTATTTGCTCCTGCATTTCTCCAAATATAATATTCATTCTTTGGTAAGGGTCAGTATCCGCCGCGGCTTCTGCAGCGCCTTTAAAGGTTGCTTCTAACTGAGCTAGTGGGTCTTCAGCGCCCTTAAGAGAAGGAATAAGTTTTAATAAAGCTGTATCTGAGCCGGCTAAAGATTTTGCCATGGCTTGAGAAACTGAGTCTAGGTCTTTACCGGTTGCGGCTGAAGCGTCAAGGGCTACCTGCAGTAACTTGCTTGACTTTGTAACGTCGCCAGTAGCAATAAATAGTTTTTGGTAGGCAGGTCTTAGCACGTCGTCCGCTACCGCGTTTTGCAATTGCATAACACGTATAGACTCTTCTGCTTCTGCTACTTGTGCCTTAGTTGCTTTGCCGGTGTTTGTCATGGCTATTGAGAGTATTTCCATACTCTTAACGTCTTCAATAGCCGCTTTAGAAGCTTCTTCAAATTGCTGTTTAATAAAGCCTAAAGAGAAGCCCACACCAATAGCGCCTAGAGCTTTAATCATTCCGCCAGATATAGCTTGTGTAGTTTTGTTTAAACCTTCAAGCTGACCTTTAGCACCCTGAGTAGCCGCGGTAAGCTTTTTAAACTCTCCAAGAATTTCTACGTTTAGTAGTAAGCTACCTGCCATGTTTCTAATCCTTCGTTAAAATCTTTATAAAAGCCTTGTACTCATTTAGAGTAAGAGCTTTATATTCCGTCGGACTCATTCCAGTAGCCCGGCAAAATTCTGCCATTCGTTTAGCAGAAAGCTCTTTTATTCTTTTTTTTCTTCATCACCCTTAAGCATACCCAAAGCGTCTTTTAGAGTTAGCTTCTTTGCGTCCTCAATTTTGTAGTTAGGGTTATTTCTTTTCATTACTACCCAAACAAAAGAGGCTAGGGCTTTACCCTTAGGTTTACCGTTACTAAATGCTTCGTCAATACTTAAGTTAGTTAGGTTTTCTATTAGCTCTACTTCTTCTAGAGTTAGACTTTCAAAATCAAAACTATTAGACATTCTGTATTCCTTTTCTGTTATTTAGGTAAGTTTTTATAATACTTGTTGAACAGCTTGTTTATGTTTATAAAATATGTTTTGTAAACTTCTTTTCTAGTTATACCTAAAGCCTTGCTAAAAAAAGGATTAGGCAGAATATTCTTTTTTATAAAATTATTCTTATCATAATACCAACCAAAATGTATAGGGTTAGCGTATGGAACGGTTGTATTGTTACCGGCACTAATTAAAACTTTTCTAGCTTGTTTCCTAGACTTGATAGTAGCCCGTAGTCTACCTGAGCGTACCGGAACTAAGGAGCGCGACATATTAGCTACAATTTCGCCGGCTTCTTGAGCCGCGGCGGAAACTTCAGCCGTTGGAGTGCCTACAGCTTTTAAAGCTGCTAAAGCGTTCCTAAGTCCCTCTACCTTAATTCCGGTATCAGCCATGACTAAGCTACTTGTACAGTTACACCGTAATATTCATTAGCGGCAGGGTCGTGAGGAGTGTTAACTACTCTAAGAGTTACGCTAAATGTTGCGGTCTCATTACTAGTAAGAGCCATAGGAGGTAGTTCGTTAAAGACTACAACTCCTTCATAGTGAGGAGCTTCAGCGGTTGCCGTCGCGTTACCCTGAGGCTGAATACTAAAGGCTACCTCAGTACCGAAGTTATCCCATAGTAAACGGTATAGGCTTGTAGACTCACCGGACGTAATACCGTCAAGCTGTAGCGCCCACTCTCCGCCTACACGCTGTTCACAAAAAGTCTGTACGTCTCCCGGCGCGTCACCTAGAGATAGGTCTACCATGTTTGCGTCACACGCGTAGTCTGTAGCCCCAATTTTAAAATGAATGTTTTGAGCTTTGATTCTTGTTGAAGCAGCCATGAGCTTACTTCCTTTCTAAAGTGTTATGTTTAATTTGCAATTTATTGTTGCGGATAAATACTCCGCGTTATTGGCTTGTAGGTTGTAAGGCTGATTTACTGCCGTAATGCGCGCATAGGTTATTGGCTCTATTGCGTTTAACACGTCTTCTATTAGTTGGTCTAAGTTTTCAGTAGCCGTCTTATTGGTAGCGGTTGAAGAAACTAAAACTAGTTCTAGCCCTAAATTCCATTCACCAAACTCAGCGGTTTCTAAATAAGGGCTAGCAGAATTGACAATAACAATAGGGGGCGTAATACGTTCCGGTACATACTCCAAAACATTTAGCCCCGCGTCCACTAACTCTAGTTTAAATTCTACTTTAGTAGCGTTTATTTCGCTCATACCGCATAACCGACATATCTTTGAAGCAACGGATAAACCGCGTTCATAGGGTCTTTAGCTACACGAATAGGAGCGCCGTCAAATGCTGCAAATTGAGCAACACCATTAGGAGCGCTACGACGGTGAAAGAGTTCCGAGCTTGCAATTAGTACAGACTGGTCAAAGAGAGAAACCGGAACGGTCTCTACCTCTCCAATGTATGTATTAACTAAAGCAGTCCCGGCGGTCAGGCACTCCTGAGGAAATACCGTCTCATCAGTTCCAACATAAGCTTGAAACTCTTCCAACGTCACAGACATTTATATACCTATTAAACTACGTCTAGTACTACTAGTGCGTCCGCAAAAGGTAGGGTGATTGCCATATATCCATATACAGAAATAGAGTCTGTAAGTGTAGTAATGTCATCAGCCGAAAGTCTAACAGGTGCGCCGGCTGACTCTAGAGTCTGAAGCGCCGCGCTGTTAGCCACAAAGCAACGGTTAGTAGCAATTTGAGGGTCTACGATAATTGGTAAACCAAATATCTGACCGGATAGACCCGGAATGTTAGCCGTTCCAATGTTGTTTACTCCAGCGCCGTTTACTAGCACTACTGGACGACCGTCTTCACCGGCTACTTGTAGAAGGAACTTGTAAGCTCCGGTTCCACACATGATAGCTTCTGGACGTAGTCCGGTCTCCTTGAAAATGTAAGAAGACGCGTCTGCTAGTCCACCAATAAGAGCCTCAGAAGTTCCAGCTGAAACGTCCCAGCGCTTGCCGGTGTAGTCCTGAGCTTCGACTAGGTCTACTACTGCCTTATTAGTTGTGTTTGCGTAAGCAATTGACAAAGCCCTTAGAGCGGTGTCTAGGTAGTTTACAGAAGAGCGCTCAATAGTCTGCTTAGACATAGAGGTATATCCACCGTAAGTAATTACGTTAGCTGAAACGCTGTCAATAGTTAAGTTACCGAATGTTAACTCTTCGTTTTCTGGGTTCTGTACGCCTACCGCAATTGTGTTAGCGGAAACCTGAGCATACTCTACGGTCAAGCCCGCGGCTGGTAGTGCAGCGCGAGAAAAAGCGGATAGAGTTGGTCGGTTGGTGTCAATTAGGTTGTTAATAAAACCTAGGAAACCCGGTAGGGCTACGGTGTCCGCTGAGGTAGAAGCGGCGCGGGCTAGTGCCTTAGCGTCTTCGTCTCCTGCTAGTAGACCCTTAGCGTATTCGCCTTGTGAGCGGAATTTATGTGTTGCTGGTGTTGCAAGTTCGACGGTCTGCCCGGCTTCAATAACGCGGCGCAATTCTGCAACCTCATCTTGAACGGAGCGTACGTCTAGTTCAATGTTCTCAGACATATTACTATCCATTTCTTTAGGGGTGTCTTCAGCGGGGCTTACCTCTTCAGGCTCTACCTCACTTCTTACTTGGGTTATTTTTGCGTTACTAAAAGCGGGAAACGGTACTACTGATACTTCTAGTAGAGTTACCTCTTCCCGTACTATCACTTGACCTTCTTTACGGTCTTTAACCGGATAGAAGCCAACTGAAAAACGGTTTAATACGTCGTCACGTAATAGGGTGTAAATTTCATTACCTCTAGGAGTGTCGCTAATTGTAGCTACAATTTCAAAGCCCGCGTCTGTATCGCGCCCTTCTGTAACTTTACCAATTGGCTCTTCGTGACCGTAGAATAATTTAACGTCTTCTATAGTCTTAATTGCTCCGGCTTCAAAACGCTCTTTTAGGTTTCCTGTTAGGTCAATTTCCTGACCGTACGGAACAGCTAAACCTACAATAGTACGCTCTTCATTTTCAACTAGTCTTACTTGAAATTCTCTAGTTATCATTTCTTTAGACATCTAAGCCCTCCTTAGTTCTAACTTCTTCAGCGGTAAGTATTCCCGCGTCTATTGCAATTTTGTAGTAGTTATATCTAGCGGCTACGTCCGCTTTAAATAGGTGTTCAAAATCAAATTGGACTCTAGTCCCACGCGGTAGGCAGTTGCTTAGAGCGTCTGTAATTGCGTCCGAATATGCCATAAGAGTATGGCGAAAAAATACAAATTGCTCATCTTGCAAATTACTGTAAGTGTCGCTAGAGCCGGGTACTGAGGTAAGAAGAAGCCTAGGAGGAATACCAAAAAGCCGGGCTATAGTCTGTACTTGTTGGTCTTGTATTTCTGTAAATAAAGCGTCTCTAGGTGAAAGCGCAATTTGCTGATAATCAAAGCCATTACCTAATACAGCAACTTGTCTATTCTGTTGCTTGTTATGCCAGTTAGCAGTAACCTCTTCAGCTTCAGCGGCATTTATCATACTGTTAGTTTTTAGTACACCAGTTGGAACACCGGCGCTAGTAAACCAATTGCCGGCATAGTCTCTTAAGTCAATTGCAGCGGATAAGTCTTTTCTGCAAGACTCAATGGGGCTAACGCCTTTTAGAAGTCCGGCGCGGCTAAAGATTCTTAGGTGTTCAATTTCTCGCTTAGTGTAGCGAATACCCATATAGTCGTAAACAATTACGGAGTAGTCTATTGTGCCGTCAGTCATTTTAGGATAAGAAGGCATAACAGAAGCAGCCGGGAGAATAGTTAGATTATTTACTTGACCATTAGACCCGTACCCCTTAAGCCAATAAGCGTTACCCTCTAGAGCTAGGTCTACTACGGTCTGAAATAAAAAGTCTCTTCTGTTTTGGTCTAATGAAGGGTTTTCTACTAGTACCGGGTTTTCTATTTTTAGCTCTAGCCCGGTTGCATAGCGGTAAGTGTTAATAGACATTTTGCTAATAGGAGTAGCAATAATTTGTATAGCTCTATAAACCGCTGTTAAGGTGAGCGCTGAATTAGGCGTGACCGTCGCGGCTAGCCTTGTAGGTATTGTAGGCTGGGCAGCTCTAACTTCTTTGCGCCCTAATAGCCTATCTAGGAAAGTTGCCATATAGCAACAATGGTATCATACCCTACCGTCAAAATACCCCTACTGTTACGTGTTGCGCACGTGAAGAAACATACAGCGCCATAACCGTAGCCATTACCGAGTCTATGTCTCCTAGAGATTCTTTCCGACTAATAAGCCAAGTCTCCCCGGAGTATTTCGCAACCCCGTTAGGCATTTGAGCTATCAGAAGAGCGTCGCCGTTGTGCCTAACGGAGTTACTAGTAAACATAGCAAATACAACCGAGCACGCCGCTGAAACTTCTTTAGTCCATAATTGCCATACTGGTAAGCCTGAAACTTTTAGTCTTTTAGCTAAACTTGGTAATTGCCTATCATCTAGCGCTATCGCCCGCGGGGAGTATTTACTATACAAAGATGTTAGCTCATTAAATAGTTGTTGCTCAGTAGGAGCTACTAAAGACATTACCAATTCTGTTTCTTGGATTCCGTCATTCTCATTAGCATAGGCAATAGTTGCATGACCCCAGTTTTTAGTAATGTCTACAGCGAATACGCCACGCTGTAGGTTTACTACACCGCGCCCGGTTGCAGCTCTAAACACGTCGCCCGGTAGCCATGAGTCCGTACTACCCGCTATAAATTGGTTTAGCCTGTAGCGCCTAGCTTCGTGTTCCGGAATAGTCTTCAAGTCAGATATAACTTGAGCTAGCGGAATTCTACCGGCAGCTACCGACGGGTTAGCAGCCATAATAGCTTTAGGGTCATCTATTGCCGCGTTATCTGGGGCAGTCCATAAGAAGAAGCCAAACCGCTCTAGGTCAGCCGCTCCATTAGCAGCCGCCTTACCGGACTTGTAAAGGTTTATTAGGGTAGTTGAATTTTGGTCTCCCGCCGTAGTAATGCCTACTACTAGCCCGTCTTTACGCTGAGACGTTCCTAATACCGCGGCGCTCCACATACCTTCTTTAAAAAGGTGTAGCTCATCTGCCAAAACTAAAGAGACCGGTATACCCTGTAGAGCCGCTTCTTTAGCAGCCTTTACGTCATACCTAGCAGACCCGTCCGCAGTTACTATACCGCGGGTTTCCGTAGCTCTCTTAAACCTTTTCTTTAAAAAGGCATTATTGTTAATGACCCATAAGACCCGGTTATAAACAATGTTCGCTTGGTCTGTACTTGAGGCTAGAGACAATACCTGAGCGCCCTGTTCGTGCATTAGGAGACCGTAAACGCCCAGAAGAGACCCCACTAAGCTTTTCCCGTTTTGTCTCCCCAAACTACAAACTATTTGCCTATAGCGTAGGCGTCCGGGGTAAGTAGGGTGAGTGTCCGGGTAGCGCTCAAGCATAGCCCGTAGAAGCCACTTCTGCCACTCATCTAGCTGTAGCCCGTCTGGGTTTTCTGGGCTACTCCATGCCAGCTTCGCAAACTCTATTAGCTTGTCCCCGTCAGTAACAAAGTCTTCGCTGAGCGGCTTGGTGTAGATAGTGGGCAGTTGCAGCATTAGCGCGTGAGTAACTTCTCTAGCGGGTCAATCTCTACGTTAGACGCGCCTAGCGAGCGTTGAAGCTCTAGTACGGTCTTGCGGAGTTCCGCGGCTGTAGACGTATTGGAATTGTCGTCAAAGGAATTAGCTAAACGTAAGCATAAACCTGCAAGTACTTTTTGCTCAAGGTTCAATTGCAGCGTATCTAGCCACTTCGTTATTGCTTCAGTAATCATTTGTTTCTAACCTCCGGATAATTTGAGCTAATTGTAAAAATGCAAGGAGAAGCGTGGGGTGAAACGGTGCGCCCAGAAAAAACCGGGCGACCTATTTTTACAGATTAAATAGTTTTTTTATCTTATCTTTGTTATGACTTCGCCAGTGCATACGGAATATAAATATCCTATGACGTACCCCTAAGTACCGGCGTCTACTTGCANGCTTAGATTTAATTGGTCTAATGCTTACAGGTAGTAAGTCATTAAGGAATAGGAGTACCCGCCTACCCCACCCCTTACGGGGTCTACTTAAACCTTTCGTTTCTCCATGTAATTCTTTGTAGTGTACGGTCTTGTTTACGTCCGTTACAGGAGCGGCATAAGCTTTGTAAGTTGTTGATGTCGTGATTAGGTTGCCCGTTTCCGGGGGGAATGATGTGGTCAATTGTCCAGTCTTCACCTTCAAGCTCCTTCGCACACGTGACACATACCGGGTCTAGAACAGTCTTCGCATATGTCCGGGCTTTTTTCCATTCCGTACTGGAGTGCCAGTCTGTCATCTTGTAGACCCCTTAATGTCTGTATGTCTGTTATGTCCCATTTAATTACTTCTGTTATTACTTCTTCTAGCGTTAGAATGTCGCCTAGGTCGTGATGAGCATTTAGAAATTCTAGTACTTGATTTCTAGAATACTCAACACCAGCCATAAAGCCTTCAGTGTATTTAGTCTTCATTACTTAGACCCTTCTATGATTTGTACAATACGTTCTAAATGGTTCACGTCTACGTTGGTGCTTAGTACGCCGTCATTCAGAAGTTCTTTTATAATCTGGTCTTTGTAATGCTTCATAGCACCAGCCCAACCCTTGTTATACTGCTCCATTTCGCGGGTAACTAACATAGTCTTAAAATTATCCATAAGGCTTTCATAGTTAGGTACTAACTTTCGCATATTCTCTAATGTTTCTTGACTTAGCTTTTCTCTCTCTTCGTTATCCATGTGTTCTGATTATCCTTACTGCTAGTGTTGTTGTGATTTCTGCTAGAGCCGGGACGGTCATAGCTTTAAAGAATAGTGAAGCCAAAATAGGGCGTATTTGTTCAAAGTCATTAGACCAAACTAGGTTATTATCCATAAGCAAGCGCATAGCCTCAAATAAGATAGCGTTGCGCTCTTCGTCTGTAAGCTTCATTACCATTATTTGCTAAAGTCCGCCTTAAAGTAAAGCCATACTGGGATTGCAGCGAATAAGCCTAGAGCCGGCTCTTCTATCCTGAAGCCTATAGCTGTCATTCCGAATACAAACCCGGTAGCTATTAAAACTTCTATTAGTTTTCTTGCTTTAGTCATTTGAAGCCCTTCTGTTAGTTGTAACTCAATTTTATAGCCCTATTGCTGTTGTCAAGTATTTATAGCGTTTCGTTATTTAATTGTTATTTAAGTTTTCCTGTTATAAGTGCTTCACCGCGCATATTAAAGCCACACTCCCGGCAAATATAGCGCTGATACTTACCGGTATTGGTATAGCGGTATCCGTACTTCATAACGTCTAAACTGCCGCAATTCTTACAGCCGGTAGGGTTTCCTTCACTAGCCCCTATATGTGGGTGATTTTTAATCCAAGGTAACAAGATGTAGTAAAGGTCAATTAGCAGGTTTACGTCTTGTATTTGGTATTCCTTCATTTCAACCCAAGCTTTTTTATTACCAGCCATACAGTCAAGCCATAATTGGAAACCGGAATGTTTTACCTTAGCTCCAACCCCTAGCTTCTGGGCTACGTAATCAAGCTTATTAGAAGGAAATTTAAACTGAGATTTGACTACCCGCATTAGGTCAAGCTCTAACCAAGGGCTAGGAGGTAGATATTCGTTTTCTATAAACTCTCGCTTGATATGCTTAGAGTCAAACGCTGCAGAATTCCAGCCTATTAGTACGTCTGCTTCGTCCATTACCCGGTGCAGCTCATCTAGCATAGCTTTTTTGCCATGGTGATAAACTGACTTAAAAATAACTTTGTCACTACCAAGCCAGCGAGCGCCCCAACAAATAACTTCTGTAGAGCGTTCAATTTGAGTAATAGCTATATTTTGATTCCATAAGCCCCATACGTGAGCCAAGTTAGGCGACGTCTCAAGGTCTAAAAATAGTATTTTCATGGTTCAAACGTAGCCCTTACGCTTTTTATCTATGTCCGACACGCCCGCCGTTATCGTTTCGTTATCAAACGGAGTTACGGTAACTAACACGCCGGCTTCGTGATTATCAGCGTAGTTTTTACGGGCTGTAAGGTCTACTACTAAATTGTCATTTGCTAAAACTTTGTCTTGAAGACTATCTAGACACGCCCTTACCAGCTTATCTAGGTCATAAGTTCCAGTTGCATATTCTCTTTTTACGCTCTTAGGTCTAGTAAGCCAAAACGTCAAGGAGACGGATACCGCTGTTATAAATGGATTATCAAGCTCCAACATTTTCATTTCAAAGCTTTTCCGCATATGTTCCCTCCATACCGGGAGTCCCTTATTTGCCTCTACTAAGACAATATGACTACCCCTACTAAAAGCTTTTTTAGAGCCTTGGGGTTTAGGTTCTCCCGGTACAAAGAGTTGAAACATTTAAAAAGGTGTATTGCTAGGTAGCCCCGGAGCGGGTGCAACAATGTCTATTACTTCTTGGATATAGGTTTTAGGTTCAGCCGCCTTTAGAAGCTTTACGTGGCAATTGTTTAAAGAGTGTTCAACTACCTGCTTAGTCTCCTGCCCCGGTTTATTGTAAGTACCTACCTTCGTGCCTAATGCTCCGTCTACTTGTACTTCATCATCTTTTTTAAAGTTGCCGGGGTTGTCAAGCCAAGCAGTCCAAAGCCTATTCCTAGGCTCTCCTTTAAAGTCGTAGGTTTCCCAAAGCTTGATACGTGGGTAACCTTCGCTTGTTACTTCTGCTACTTTTCCTACAATTGTTACTTGTGCCATTTCTGTTTTTTCCCTTCTAGTGTTCTTTTAAGTTTAAGTTAATTATTAGTTAACTTTAACGCGACATCTACGCCGTCCCGTAGCGTCGTGGGTGTCGCCCCGATTAGTCTTAAACGCCGTCCCGTTTTGCCTTTTCTGACGCCCCGTAACCGGTGCATTAAAGAGCCGTCGCAACCTTCAGGGCAGTCTAAAACTATCCAATAGCGATTTGTAATACGGTCAAAGCGGTAGCCTATTCCGTCATGTGTAGACATTTCTATTTCTTGTAGTTCGACCAGCTTTATTAGGTTTCGTTGTACTTGTCTAACTGAGCAGCCGGATAACTCAGCAAGTCTATTTTGAGAGGGATAACACCCTTCTTCTGGGTCGTCCCCAATATGCCACGCCAGCGCCGTTAGAAGCGCTCTAGCCGTCCCGGTACTCTTAGAGTGATTCAACACCGCGGATAATGCCTCTAGGCTCATTCTGCTACCTTCTAGGCTATAATGATAAAGCCCGTTGTTGTCGGGTGACGCTTTCGCGTCGGGCTAGCGGTTTTCTGTTACCGCTAGCCCTTTAAACTTACTCAGACTTGATAGAGTCAGCTAGCTTTTTAATCGTGTCTAGAATTTCGTTATCAACTTGTGATTTTTCAGCGGTGCTATAAATAACCCTTAGCGTTTCTATGTCATTATTAGCCGCCGCGGTAGAAGCCTCTTCTATCCAATTTCTCTCAGCCGCGATTACTTTATACATTTCCTCCCGGCTTGGACGCTTTCCGCCCTTAATCCCCAAGCCAGCGGTATTTAAAACCCTGCCCAAAGCTGAGGTAACCCCGTTTTCCAAAAAATTCTGTTTGTTTATATGTGAGCTGCCTCTAGTTTCCTGAGCGAAGTCTACCGCTACAGGTCTAGCGTCTTCTTTGTCTGTATAGGCTGAAGCCTTAACTACTATTTCAGTTTCATTTATTAAAACAATTTCAGTAATTAGACGCCCCTCNGGATACTTAGCCCACCAGCGGGTCAGTCTTTCACTTACGGGTTCATAGCTTGATAGGTCAAATGCCATTTTTTTCCTCCTGTTATTTGAATGTTATAAAAGGTTTCCCGGCTCTAGCTTGTAGGGCTATAACCTTCTCACCTTGGAATAAACCGTACTTAGTCCCGTTCATAAAAGCAAGCACCGCGGACTTCTGAGCCGTAAACTGTCTTTCCCAAAATTCATACTCAGACTTGGCGGCAAGAATGTTAGACCATAAAGCCCCTAGCTCTATTTGACCGTCTTCTAAACCTTCTGAAAGAGTCCTAACGGTTTTATAGGTGCTTTCGCTACCGTCGTAGTCTGGTGGCTGATTAGCGTCTAGGAGGTCATAGAAGCCCCGTACGCGGGTTTTCATATGCTCTATAAGCTCATTATCCCGCTTTACCTCAAACTCCTTCCAGTCGCCTCCTGCAACCGCTACGACCATACCCGATTCTAAGCCCAGTACTGAAAGGTAATGTTGTACCTGAAGGTTATAGTGTTCCGGGAGTTCGTCCCAATACTGCCGGCTAAACTTGATTTCTAATACGCCTAGCTTTCCGTTTTGCCATTCAATAATGCCGTCTACGTTAGCTACAGACCTAGGCTCTTCAATAGAAGCCCATGTACCGGTTTCATGGACGGTCAGCCAATTTTGGTTTTCTTCTTGAAATAGCTGCCTAATGACGGGTTCAAACGCTGTTCCCATTTTCATAGGCATAGTAGAGGGAATATCCTGCCAAGCCTTACCGGACTTTTCAGCCCATAAGGTATAAGCGGATTTCCAAGGATTCATATCCATTACAGCGGCTACGTCCGAGCCGCCTATACCCCGCCGCGCCTTGTACCATTCACGCGTACCGGGTTCAAACGTGCCTACGTATGTAGCTTTACCTAGGGCTTCTATTTTTTCTGTTATTGTCATAGGGCTATCTTAGTAGCCCGGAATGACATTATTTCTTAGGTGTCGCCTTATTGCTTGACTCAGCAATTTTACCAAAACTCTTATTTATTTCGTCAGGGTCTAGCTTTCCGTCCGCTAGGTAGGAGCGAGACAACTCCTGAGAAACGTCAATAATTCCGGCAAATGCAGCCATGGCAACAGCCTGAGTAAGCTCTAAACCTATTACAGCCCCACCTACAAAAATACCGGTAACCTTTAGAATGATTACCGCAAATGTTCGCCTAGCTATGTCTACCCACATATTAACCCACCTTTAGTGTTTGTCCGATTGTTATTAAATTCTTATCTTTAATGCCGTTTAGCTTTACTAAAGCGGTGACCGTTGTCCCGTTAGCTTTAGCAATTTTACTTAGGGTGTCACCCTTGACTACCTTGTAAGTCTTACCCTTGGGTTTAGCCTTAGGCTTAGAAGCTTTAGGAGTAGCGGGCTTAGGCTTACTTGGAGCGGCAACACCCTGAGAAGCTATAAAAGCTTCATAATCTAGGTTACCTTGACCCATGGTAGGAGACCCACCGCGACGGAAAGCCAAATGAAGATGAGCGCCGTATCCTGTTTCAGACCCTAGACCTGAAGCACCAGATAGACCAATAACTTGACCGCTCTTTACTTCTTGTCCAGTTTGTACGTCAATTCTTGATAGGTGAAGATAGTCCGCGTTATGTCCACCGGGTAGGCTTTGGAATATCATTCTGCCGCCTGAGCCTCTATAGGTCTCTACCGTTCCGGTAATTATTCCGTCATTTATAGCTTTTACTGGTGTTCCCATGGCTACGCCGTAGTCTGTCCCGGGGTTTCTAGAAGGGTAAATTTTTCTGTTTAGGTGACCTTCAAAACTGTCGGTAATGTTTCCTTGTACCGGTCTAATCCAATTAGTCATTATCTTATAATCCTTTGATTGACGGTTACTACCCCGCGGCTTACAACTGCTACGTCTTCAGTGTCGTCGTTATATACCTCTAAAGCATAAACATAATTAGAGTCTATAAGTAATCTTGTTTGAACTGGTGTTAAGCTCATGGTTATAACAAACGTCTCAGGGTCTATAATCGGTACAAACGAAAACACTAAAGGTGTAAACGTAGAGGTGCGAACTTGACCCCGCGCTAGATAATCCGTAAGGTCTACAACAGCGCCGTCTACCTTATAAATAAATTCCCTTGTAAAACTGCCGCCAGCGTCTACGGTGAAATTGTCTTGATAACTCATTTATTTACCTATCGTTGTTATTAGTAATCCAATAATTGCTAAAGTTGCACCGGTAAGCCCTGCATAAGCTATACGCTCTATCCAAGCAAGCCGGGCTAAAGTTAGTTCAACTTCTCTTATACGTTCCGGCACGTCGTCTAAATGGTCTAGCTTCTGTAATACCTTAACTAGAATTTCCCCATGCTCTAACTGCTTTTTATAAATGTCAGCTTGAGTAATGCGGACGGTGTTTGTTTCCTCCGCCATTTTTAAAGAGCTGCTATTTCTTCTTCTGTTAGACCTAATTTAGCTAGCTTAGCAAGTGCAGATAAACGGGCAGCGGCTTTAGCTTCTTCATCAGCTTTTGACTTGGCTATGTCTTTTTGAAACTCTAAAAAGCTTTCGTGCTCTTCTTCAGTCATTTCTCTAACTACGCCGTCAATTTGAATGTTTGGTTTAGTCATTATGCTTTCCTGTATCCGTAGACGGAGATTGTTCCGCCTGTAAGTGTTCCGCTTCCTGCAAGAATAGTAAAGCCGGTATAGCTTGAAGTGTTGTTTAAAAATCCAGCAATTTGTCTGAATGGCCCGTTAGTGGTATCACCGAAGATTGAAGTTGAAGTCATGGTTGTTCTTGCAGCTTGGAATGGAGCCATTATTTCAAGAGTTGCAGAAGGCTGATTAGTTCCGGTTGTGTATCTTCCAATTTCCATGCTTGCTTGGTTTGATTGACCAGTAAAAGAGCCAGTTCCAGCAGCAACTACCCTAACCGTTCCGCTGTAGTATCCAGTAACAGCCCCGGTCATTTGAATAGATAGGTCTCCAGTTGTCGAAGCTGTTCCGCCCTGAATTATAATTTTGTAGTTGTCGTAAGTCGTGCTAAACGCGCTTGCAACCGGAATACTTGATACAGCTGTTCCAATAGTTTCAACTTTTATAAGTTCTAATCCCGGTGCGCCTAATGTAACCCAGGCTCCAAGTTCGTTGTAGTATTCGTATTTGTTTGTGTCCTGCAACCAAGTAAGCATACCCTCAGTAGGGCTAGGAATTGCAGCGGCTCTAGTGGCTGAGCTTGAAAAAACGATTACCGCCTGATTCATTAAATTTTCGTTAATTTCTGAGGCAGCCAAAACGCTACCGTTTGTAAAAACTTGATAAGCCATTTATGCTTCTTTCCATAATTCTAAAGTTGTAAACCAATTATCTACGTCTATGTTATGAGTCACTCTAATTATAGTGTAATATCCGACAATACTAAGATTAGCACTAGTATAGCTTATTCCCACCGTTGTACCCGGTGTAAATACAGCCGCGTTTGTAAGAGTTCCTAACCTGTCTATAGAAGGTGTAACTACTTGACTAACTAGGTTTTGAGGGTTATTTGAAAATACTTCAGCGCTCCACCTTGCTAACTCCGTAGCGTCTGTAGTGTTTATTTCTACGTCTATTGCAGACTCTCCGTAAAGGTCTATAGAGTCTTGGTCTTTTAAGGTTACTGAAGTTAGGGGGTCAGAAGTTAGGCTAACTGTTAAAGAATTATATACAGCGTCTTGGTCTGAGAATACTGCTATTTCAGATAAGCATAAATGGTAAGGGTCAATTGCTGGGCTAACCGGGTGATTATTACCAATAGTAAAAGTAGTAGGAGTTCCGGTTTGTGTAGCAGGTCTTGGAATAACTGTAATTTCTTGGGTGTCTTGATTCAACCAAATAATTCCAAGTCCCACAAGTAAAGCCTCATTTAAAATATTATTAGCTAAAACGTCTGTCTCATCTACGCTTGGAATTAAACCGTCTAAAGAAACGGAGTCAGGCGAAAGACCTAAGCCGCTTTGGATAGCTAACAGCTCTATAATTTCGTCTACGGTTGCAGAAGCTCCAAAACCTGTAGTATCCCAAGTAGGAAATCTAGAATTAACTAAAGCTTTGTAAGAGTCGTAAGCTGTAATGTTTATTAGGTTTAAACCGGTTGCGTAATAGGTAACGTCTATTGTGTCAATAAACCCTTGAAATAAAACCCTGTCTATTTCTTCGCTATCAAGCCTTACCCTAATTTTAGTAGAAGCTCTAATGTTTTTATTTACGGTAGGGTCTAGTTCAAAACTTTGTAGTCTTAGGTTTACGCTGCCCGGCTCAGGCTGAAAATAAATTGAGTCTGTAACACTACCGCCAATAGATATATCAGCTCTAGAGGTAGAGCAGGAAACCTCCTGCCACTTTAGCCCGGAGCTAGGAGCTAGTACGTCGTCCCCTCCAAGTAAAGATAGCCCTAATACAAACTCACCAAAACCGCCTAGTACGTCAGTTCCGCCAAGTTCGCTGATACCTAAAATAAAACTTGAGCCGTCTATATCAGGTACTAAAAACTCAACCTTTAAATTTTGGTCTATTTGGAAATTAGGTATCATTAGGGGAGTACGTTCGTTCCGGTTACTCTATTAGCTTTTCTAATTGCGTCTGCAATTTCTTGAGCTGTTACGTTGCCTTTGTTTACGTTTATTGTTACGTTTTGGCTAGGGGGCTGAAAAGCGTTGCCAAATAGTCGCCCGCCTTGTTGGAAACTTTCGCCTGCATAAATTCTAGACTGTTGCTCTAACGCTTGACCTTGTAAAAATCCACCGGCAGCCGCGCCAGTACCGGCAGCGGCTAACACGCTACCGCCGGCAAACCCGGCAACTCCTATAGCTGTAGCAATACCCGCGGCAGCTTTGTAAGTGTTTAGCGCGGTAGTGGCTAATTGCCATGCGGTTGTCACCCCTCCAATAGCAACTACCATGGGAACTAACCAGTCTTTGTTATCGTCTACCCATTGAACAGCATAAATAAGTTGCTCAATAATTGCTACTATGCCGTCTACAATTTCTTGTAATTTAGCTTGACCTTCTGGGGTAGTAAGCCATTCTGAAAAGTCATTTAGTAGTGGCAATAAAGCCATTCCTATTTGCTCCTGCATTTCTCCAAATATAATATTCATTCTTTGGTAAGGGTCAGTATCCGCCGCGGCTTCTGCAGCGCCTTTAAAGGTTGCTTCTAACTGAGCTAGTGGGTCTTCAGCGCCCTTAAGAGAAGGAATAAGTTTTAATAAAGCTGTATCTGAGCCGGCTAAAGATTTTGCCATGGCTTGAGAAACTGAGTCTAGGTCTTTACCGGTTGCGGCTGAAGCGTCAAGGGCTACCTGCAGTAACTTGCTTGACTTTGTAACGTCGCCAGTAGCAATAAATAGTTTTTGGTAGGCAGGTCTTAGCACGTCGTCCGCTACCGCGTTTTGCAATTGCATAACACGTATAGACTCTTCTGCTTCTGCTACTTGTGCCTTAGTTGCTTTGCCGGTGTTTGTCATGGCTATTGAGAGTATTTCCATACTCTTAACGTCTTCAATAGCCGCTTTAGAAGCTTCTTCAAATTGCTGTTTAATAAAGCCTAAAGAGAAGCCCACACCAATAGCGCCTAGAGCTTTAATCATTCCGCCAGATATAGCTTGTGTAGTTTTGTTTAAACCTTCAAGCTGACCTTTAGCACCCTGAGTAGCCGCGGTAAGCTTTTTAAACTCTCCAAGAATTTCTACGTTTAGTAGTAAGCTACCTGCCATGTTTCTAATCCTTCGTTAAAATCTTTATAAAAGCCTTGTACTCATTTAGAGTAAGAGCTTTATATTCCGTCGGACTCATTCCAGTAGCCCGGCAAAATTCTGCCATTCGTTTAGCAGAAAGCTCTTTTATTCTTTTTTTTCTTCATCACCCTTAAGCATACCCAAAGCGTCTTTTAGAGTTAGCTTCTTTGCGTCCTCAATTTTGTAGTTAGGGTTATTTCTTTTCATTACTACCCAAACAAAAGAGGCTAGGGCTTTACCCTTAGGTTTACCGTTACTAAATGCTTCGTCAATACTTAAGTTAGTTAGGTTTTCTATTAGCTCTACTTCTTCTAGAGTTAGACTTTCAAAATCAAAACTATTAGACATTCTGTATTCCTTTTCTGTTATTTAGGTAAGTTTTTATAATACTTGTTGAACAGCTTGTTTATGTTTATAAAATATGTTTTGTAAACTTCTTTTCTAGTTATACCTAAAGCCTTGCTAAAAAAAGGATTAGGCAGAATATTCTTTTTTATAAAATTATTCTTATCATAATACCAACCAAAATGTATAGGGTTAGCGTATGGAACGGTTGTATTGTTACCGGCACTAATTAAAACTTTTCTAGCTTGTTTCCTAGACTTGATAGTAGCCCGTAGTCTACCTGAGCGTACCGGAACTAAGGAGCGCGACATATTAGCTACAATTTCGCCGGCTTCTTGAGCCGCGGCGGAAACTTCAGCCGTTGGAGTGCCTACAGCTTTTAAAGCTGCTAAAGCGTTCCTAAGTCCCTCTACCTTAATTCCGGTATCAGCCATGACTAAGCTACTTGTACAGTTACACCGTAATATTCATTAGCGGCAGGGTCGTGAGGAGTGTTAACTACTCTAAGAGTTACGCTAAATGTTGCGGTCTCATTACTAGTAAGAGCCATAGGAGGTAGTTCGTTAAAGACTACAACTCCTTCATAGTGAGGAGCTTCAGCGGTTGCCGTCGCGTTACCCTGAGGCTGAATACTAAAGGCTACCTCAGTACCGAAGTTATCCCATAGTAAACGGTATAGGCTTGTAGACTCACCGGACGTAATACCGTCAAGCTGTAGCGCCCACTCTCCGCCTACACGCTGTTCACAAAAAGTCTGTACGTCTCCCGGCGCGTCACCTAGAGATAGGTCTACCATGTTTGCGTCACACGCGTAGTCTGTAGCCCCAATTTTAAAATGAATGTTTTGAGCTTTGATTCTTGTTGAAGCAGCCATGAGCTTACTTCCTTTCTAAAGTGTTATGTTTAATTTGCAATTTATTGTTGCGGATAAATACTCCGCGTTATTGGCTTGTAGGTTGTAAGGCTGATTTACTGCCGTAATGCGCGCATAGGTTATTGGCTCTATTGCGTTTAACACGTCTTCTATTAGTTGGTCTAAGTTTTCAGTAGCCGTCTTATTGGTAGCGGTTGAAGAAACTAAAACTAGTTCTAGCCCTAAATTCCATTCACCAAACTCAGCGGTTTCTAAATAAGGGCTAGCAGAATTGACAATAACAATAGGGGGCGTAATACGTTCCGGTACATACTCCAAAACATTTAGCCCCGCGTCCACTAACTCTAGTTTAAATTCTACTTTAGTAGCGTTTATTTCGCTCATACCGCATAACCGACATATCTTTGAAGCAACGGATAAACCGCGTTCATAGGGTCTTTAGCTACACGAATAGGAGCGCCGTCAAATGCTGCAAATTGAGCAACACCATTAGGAGCGCTACGACGGTGAAAGAGTTCCGAGCTTGCAATTAGTACAGACTGGTCAAAGAGAGAAACCGGAACGGTCTCTACCTCTCCAATGTATGTATTAACTAAAGCAGTCCCGGCGGTCAGGCACTCCTGAGGAAATACCGTCTCATCAGTTCCAACATAAGCTTGAAACTCTTCCAACGTCACAGACATTTATATACCTATTAAACTACGTCTAGTACTACTAGTGCGTCCGCAAAAGGTAGGGTGATTGCCATATATCCATATACAGAAATAGAGTCTGTAAGTGTAGTAATGTCATCAGCCGAAAGTCTAACAGGTGCGCCGGCTGACTCTAGAGTCTGAAGCGCCGCGCTGTTAGCCACAAAGCAACGGTTAGTAGCAATTTGAGGGTCTACGATAATTGGTAAACCAAATATCTGACCGGATAGACCCGGAATGTTAGCCGTTCCAATGTTGTTTACTCCAGCGCCGTTTACTAGCACTACTGGACGACCGTCTTCACCGGCTACTTGTAGAAGGAACTTGTAAGCTCCGGTTCCACACATGATAGCTTCTGGACGTAGTCCGGTCTCCTTGAAAATGTAAGAAGACGCGTCTGCTAGTCCACCAATAAGAGCCTCAGAAGTTCCAGCTGAAACGTCCCAGCGCTTGCCGGTGTAGTCCTGAGCTTCGACTAGGTCTACTACTGCCTTATTAGTTGTGTTTGCGTAAGCAATTGACAAAGCCCTTAGAGCGGTGTCTAGGTAGTTTACAGAAGAGCGCTCAATAGTCTGCTTAGACATAGAGGTATATCCACCGTAAGTAATTACGTTAGCTGAAACGCTGTCAATAGTTAAGTTACCGAATGTTAACTCTTCGTTTTCTGGGTTCTGTACGCCTACCGCAATTGTGTTAGCGGAAACCTGAGCATACTCTACGGTCAAGCCCGCGGCTGGTAGTGCAGCGCGAGAAAAAGCGGATAGAGTTGGTCGGTTGGTGTCAATTAGGTTGTTAATAAAACCTAGGAAACCCGGTAGGGCTACGGTGTCCGCTGAGGTAGAAGCGGCGCGGGCTAGTGCCTTAGCGTCTTCGTCTCCTGCTAGTAGACCCTTAGCGTATTCGCCTTGTGAGCGGAATTTATGTGTTGCTGGTGTTGCAAGTTCGACGGTCTGCCCGGCTTCAATAACGCGGCGCAATTCTGCAACCTCATCTTGAACGGAGCGTACGTCTAGTTCAATGTTCTCAGACATATTACTATCCATTTCTTTAGGGGTGTCTTCAGCGGGGCTTACCTCTTCAGGCTCTACCTCACTTCTTACTTGGGTTATTTTTGCGTTACTAAAAGCGGGAAACGGTACTACTGATACTTCTAGTAGAGTTACCTCTTCCCGTACTATCACTTGACCTTCTTTACGGTCTTTAACCGGATAGAAGCCAACTGAAAAACGGTTTAATACGTCGTCACGTAATAGGGTGTAAATTTCATTACCTCTAGGAGTGTCGCTAATTGTAGCTACAATTTCAAAGCCCGCGTCTGTATCGCGCCCTTCTGTAACTTTACCAATTGGCTCTTCGTGACCGTAGAATAATTTAACGTCTTCTATAGTCTTAATTGCTCCGGCTTCAAAACGCTCTTTTAGGTTTCCTGTTAGGTCAATTTCCTGACCGTACGGAACAGCTAAACCTACAATAGTACGCTCTTCATTTTCAACTAGTCTTACTTGAAATTCTCTAGTTATCATTTCTTTAGACATCTAAGCCCTCCTTAGTTCTAACTTCTTCAGCGGTAAGTATTCCCGCGTCTATTGCAATTTTGTAGTAGTTATATCTAGCGGCTACGTCCGCTTTAAATAGGTGTTCAAAATCAAATTGGACTCTAGTCCCACGCGGTAGGCAGTTGCTTAGAGCGTCTGTAATTGCGTCCGAATATGCCATAAGAGTATGGCGAAAAAATACAAATTGCTCATCTTGCAAATTACTGTAAGTGTCGCTAGAGCCGGGTACTGAGGTAAGAAGAAGCCTAGGAGGAATACCAAAAAGCCGGGCTATAGTCTGTACTTGTTGGTCTTGTATTTCTGTAAATAAAGCGTCTCTAGGTGAAAGCGCAATTTGCTGATAATCAAAGCCATTACCTAATACAGCAACTTGTCTATTCTGTTGCTTGTTATGCCAGTTAGCAGTAACCTCTTCAGCTTCAGCGGCATTTATCATACTGTTAGTTTTTAGTACACCAGTTGGAACACCGGCGCTAGTAAACCAATTGCCGGCATAGTCTCTTAAGTCAATTGCAGCGGATAAGTCTTTTCTGCAAGACTCAATGGGGCTAACGCCTTTTAGAAGTCCGGCGCGGCTAAAGATTCTTAGGTGTTCAATTTCTCGCTTAGTGTAGCGAATACCCATATAGTCGTAAACAATTACGGAGTAGTCTATTGTGCCGTCAGTCATTTTAGGATAAGAAGGCATAACAGAAGCAGCCGGGAGAATAGTTAGATTATTTACTTGACCATTAGACCCGTACCCCTTAAGCCAATAAGCGTTACCCTCTAGAGCTAGGTCTACTACGGTCTGAAATAAAAAGTCTCTTCTGTTTTGGTCTAATGAAGGGTTTTCTACTAGTACCGGGTTTTCTATTTTTAGCTCTAGCCCGGTTGCATAGCGGTAAGTGTTAATAGACATTTTGCTAATAGGAGTAGCAATAATTTGTATAGCTCTATAAACCGCTGTTAAGGTGAGCGCTGAATTAGGCGTGACCGTCGCGGCTAGCCTTGTAGGTATTGTAGGCTGGGCAGCTCTAACTTCTTTGCGCCCTAATAGCCTATCTAGGAAAGTTGCCATATAGCAACAATGGTATCATACCCTACCGTCAAAATACCCCTACTGTTACGTGTTGCGCACGTGAAGAAACATACAGCGCCATAACCGTAGCCATTACCGAGTCTATGTCTCCTAGAGATTCTTTCCGACTAATAAGCCAAGTCTCCCCGGAGTATTTCGCAACCCCGTTAGGCATTTGAGCTATCAGAAGAGCGTCGCCGTTGTGCCTAACGGAGTTACTAGTAAACATAGCAAATACAACCGAGCACGCCGCTGAAACTTCTTTAGTCCATAATTGCCATACTGGTAAGCCTGAAACTTTTAGTCTTTTAGCTAAACTTGGTAATTGCCTATCATCTAGCGCTATCGCCCGCGGGGAGTATTTACTATACAAAGATGTTAGCTCATTAAATAGTTGTTGCTCAGTAGGAGCTACTAAAGACATTACCAATTCTGTTTCTTGGATTCCGTCATTCTCATTAGCATAGGCAATAGTTGCATGACCCCAGTTTTTAGTAATGTCTACAGCGAATACGCCACGCTGTAGGTTTACTACACCGCGCCCGGTTGCAGCTCTAAACACGTCGCCCGGTAGCCATGAGTCCGTACTACCCGCTATAAATTGGTTTAGCCTGTAGCGCCTAGCTTCGTGTTCCGGAATAGTCTTCAAGTCAGATATAACTTGAGCTAGCGGAATTCTACCGGCAGCTACCGACGGGTTAGCAGCCATAATAGCTTTAGGGTCATCTATTGCCGCGTTATCTGGGGCAGTCCATAAGAAGAAGCCAAACCGCTCTAGGTCAGCCGCTCCATTAGCAGCCGCCTTACCGGACTTGTAAAGGTTTATTAGGGTAGTTGAATTTTGGTCTCCCGCCGTAGTAATGCCTACTACTAGCCCGTCTTTACGCTGAGACGTTCCTAATACCGCGGCGCTCCACATACCTTCTTTAAAAAGGTGTAGCTCATCTGCCAAAACTAAAGAGACCGGTATACCCTGTAGAGCCGCTTCTTTAGCAGCCTTTACGTCATACCTAGCAGACCCGTCCGCAGTTACTATACCGCGGGTTTCCGTAGCTCTCTTAAACCTTTTCTTTAAAAAGGCATTATTGTTAATGACCCATAAGACCCGGTTATAAACAATGTTCGCTTGGTCTGTACTTGAGGCTAGAGACAATACCTGAGCGCCCTGTTCGTGCATTAGGAGACCGTAAACGCCCAGAAGAGACCCCACTAAGCTTTTCCCGTTTTGTCTCCCCAAACTACAAACTATTTGCCTATAGCGTAGGCGTCCGGGGTAAGTAGGGTGAGTGTCCGGGTAGCGCTCAAGCATAGCCCGTAGAAGCCACTTCTGCCACTCATCTAGCTGTAGCCCGTCTGGGTTTTCTGGGCTACTCCATGCCAGCTTCGCAAACTCTATTAGCTTGTCCCCGTCAGTAACAAAGTCTTCGCTGAGCGGCTTGGTGTAGATAGTGGGCAGTTGCAGCATTAGCGCGTGAGTAACTTCTCTAGCGGGTCAATCTCTACGTTAGACGCGCCTAGCGAGCGTTGAAGCTCTAGTACGGTCTTGCGGAGTTCCGCGGCTGTAGACGTATTGGAATTGTCGTCAAAGGAATTAGCTAAACGTAAGCATAAACCTGCAAGTACTTTTTGCTCAAGGTTCAATTGCAGCGTATCTAGCCACTTCGTTATTGCTTCAGTAATCATTTGTTTCTAACCTCCGGATAATTTGAGCTAATTGTAAAAATGCAAGGAGAAGCGTGGGGTGAAACGGTGCGCCCAGAAAAAACCGGGCGACCTATTTTTACAGATTAAATAGTTTTTTTATCTTATCTTTGTTATGACTTCGCCAGTGCATACGGAATATAAATATCCTATGACGTACCCCTAAGTACCGGCGTCTACTTGCACGCTTAGATTTAATTGGTCTAATGCTTACAGGTAGTAAGTCATTAAGGAATAGGAGTACCCGCCTACCCCACCCCTTACGGGGTCTACTTAAACCTTTCGTTTCTCCATGTAATTCTTTGTAGTGTACGGTCTTG
>JGI12421J11937_10000028_pt1 | contig 47874 bp, 70 predicted proteins | sample LakErihyJuly2011_2_FD_11937 | JGI IMG/M metagenome (IMG submission 11937)
GGGGACAAAAGAAGATAAGGAGAACGAAGAATGACAACACTATCTACACACCGCACAGGCGGTTCAAGAGGTGCGAACGGATACGGAGAATACCAAGTGCGATACGCAAGTGACAGACAACAACAATTCATAAAGACATTACTAGAAACAAAAGCACATTCTTTTGTAGATGTAGATGTCACAACGCTAAATGTTCAAGGTGCTGGAGAACTAATCACTAAGTTACTTGCGCTACCTAACAAAGCAGGAGTTATTAACTCTGCTAGTGAAAAGCAACTTTCTTTTGCGAACTCACTAATCAAAAAGAAAGAGGGCGGTACTGAAACTCTCAATCACTATCTACACAATCGCAAAGTATCTTCTTTAGAAGAACTAGACCGCAAAGATGTGTCTGAGATTATCAACGCATTAAAGTTTGCTAAAGAAGTTACACCGCCAATGAAGATTTCAGAAGTTGGTGCTTACATACTTGACGGAGTTGTTTATTCAATCCGACAGAACTCTGAAACAAGGCGTTGGAGTGTTTGGACTTACTCTGATGTTGCTAAGAGGTATGTGCGCAACGATAAAGAGTTTGGTGTTCTCTACAAGTTAGATACAACAGACCGATTAACACTAGAACTTGCTATTAAGTATTCGGCACAAGTTGGTATCTGTGTTCATTGTGGCAAGACATTAACAGTATTAAAATCTGTTGCTGGTGGTATCGGACCGATTTGTGCCAAGAAGTATCACTAAGAAAGGAATGGAAAATGAAAGTATCTGAATTAAAAGAACTACTAAAGAAGTATGAACCTGATACACAGTTAGTTGTTGCGCTATGGGATAAAGAATGTTTCAAGGCGTTAGATACGGAAGCACGAATACTTACCGATAACGAATGGGACTATGTTGCCGAAAACTTTAGTGTTCAAGCACACGACCAAATGTTAGGCGCAAGTATTCGTGGTGTATTAGAAAACAAAATGAAATCAACAGATGAAGCANNAGAATTATTTATTGCTGACTTTATGGAACAGTACCGAACAGGTACAACAGAAGAACAACTATGGGATAAGGAGTAACAAGTGAGAACAGTAAAAGAAGTTATAGATTATCTATCTACACTTAATCAAGACGATAAAATCTGGGCAATCTGGGTTGATAAAGAAGAACTAGCACAGATAATTACAGATACAGAGTACGAAGATGAAAACGGAAATCTACTTGAAGTTAAGCCAAAAGAAATTAGCAACGACTTCATTGAAGATGTTATGTCTAGCGTTGATAACGCAGACTATGTATGGGACAGGTTCGCAGATGAAGTAAGAGATGAAGCAAGAAATAAGTGGGAAAAACTACACGAAAAAATAACCGAAGCAAAAGAAGATGATACAGACCTATGGGATAAGGAGTAATACAAATGGCAACACTAGAGGTACAAAACGAAACAAAAGTAAATACAAGCGGTCACCTATCGTTCTATTGTTATGTGACACTAAAAGATAACGAACAAATGCTTATTGACATTGAAGAAACCGAATGGAATGGCAACAGTTTTGTGGGAACAGGTGTGTCAAAGAAGTTTAGATTAGAGAAAATAACTTATCAAAACTATTCTCGCACTTCACACGATTGGGTCAATCTTTATTCCATAGAAGTTCGTGGCTTTAGAAAAGATAAAGGTTTGCGATACAGAACAGACACCTTTCATAGCCCAAGTCAATTAGTAATTGACCAAATCCCTGACCACTATCACAACTACGCAAGGGAAGCGTTTGCTAAAGAAGTAATAACACTACAAGAACGACTAACAACAATGACTAACAAAGGAGTATGCCTTGACCCTAGAAACTAATTCCGAAGGGACAAAAACTAAGCGACTAACTAAGGGAATGAAACAAGACAAAGAACAAATCTTGGTTGGTACAAGAGTACCTAAATCAGATTTAACTTTGCCAAAAGAAGTTTCAGACAGTCTTATTGGGTTGCCACTAGATGAACGCAGAGCGTATGTGTTTGAGTTACGCAAAGCAGGTTGGACACTTCAATCTATGGCAACACCGCTAAAGATAACTAGAGAGTCCATTCGTCTTTACGGACTAAAAGAACCTACTGGTGAATTGTTAGCGAAGATTAGGCACTTACCTATTGTTCAACCGCCTGTCATAGAAGTCTTTGTTGAAAGAGTAAAGCGTGTAAAGCCTGACCCACAGGTGATAGCGCAACTAAAAGAACTTCAACCTAAAGCGTTTATGGTTAGAGGCAAAGGTAAATCTAATCGTGAAGAAGCAGAACTTTATACACGACTTATCTATGAACTAATGGAGAGTGGTGTATCGGGTTATCGCATAGCAAAAGAACTTGGTGTTACTCATAGTGCGCTGGCGTTTCGTTTAGTGCGTTACGGATACACAACAAGCAACGGAACTTCGCGTTCATACAGAAAACTAACTAACCGAAAGATAGAAGGAGAGGGAAATGCCGAACTGGTGTAATAACGAATTAACAATAGAAGGTAGTCCTAAAGAACTTTCTAAACTAATAAAGAAAGTTGAGATTACTAAGTTAGAAGCAACAGAACTTCATTCCGAGTCTGTGTTCTCTTGCCACAGAGTTATTCCAAGACCTATTGACCAAGAAGCAAATTGGTACGAATGGAACATCGCTAACTGGGGAAGCAAGTGGGACTTAAGTGAGGTTTGCTTTAATGGGTCAGTAGAAGACAAAGTAATTACTTATTCTTTTGAGAGTGCTTGGTCACCTGTTGTACCTGTAATTGAAGCACTCGCAAAAGAGTTTAAGAAACTTTCTTTTAACTATACTTTTTACGAAACTGGTAGCGACTACTGGGGCGAACAAGAGTATAAGAAAGGAGAAATCGTTAGTGACGAAGGCGGTGACACAAGTAGCGCAGGTTGCGAACGACTTGAATACTTAATGGGTTCTCACCATTACTGCGCTGAGTGCTACGACCAAGTGGAGTGCTACGGAGATAAAACACCGAACCTTTGCGAAGATTGTTTAGCAAAAGATGATGAAGAAGAAGTTTCTTTATGGGAAGGAGAAACAAATGTTAAAGATGTATCAGGTTTCTAGTGGTATCTATCAAACAAAAGACGACCTGTTTCAGATAAAGAAGATAGACAAGAAGTGGAGTTGGTTCATACGAAGTGGCTCTGCTTGGATAGCAAAAGACAAAAGACAATACAAAACTAAGAACTGGTGCGAAAGAGCCATTGAAGTTGAAAGTGGTTTTGTTTATGATGATGAAACACTATGGGAAGGGTAAAAGAAGAATGGCAATTAAGTCGTACAAAGTAGAACTAAGTACCGCGATTGCGGTAACGATAGATAATGACGAACACACCGCTAACAATTTGTGGGAAGTCATTGTAGGGAAAGCAAAGACACAAATAATAAACCAAGACCTCAACGATAGAACTTATGTGTTGAAGGTCGTATCCGAAGTTACAGAAAGGGAATAAGAAATGGCACTAGACACAGGAACAATGATAGGAATGATTATCGCTCTCGTTGGCTCTCTCTCAGTAATGGGATTGTTTTGGAGAGAGAACATTCAATTACAAAAGAAGGTTCGTATCCTTCAAGTAGCACTAAGAGATGAAAGGAGAAAGTAATGAACTGCCAAGTATGTGACTCAAAAGAAGTTGTATGGTCAGGTATAGACGCTTTTGTGTTGGGAGTACCAACAGAGAAAGTCTGCTACTTGTGTGCTAACACTTACGCACAAGTAAAAGAAGTTATAGATAAGGCAAACAAATGATTTGCGATTATTGTTTGTCAAAAGAAACAGAGTTAATCTTCTGTAACTTATGCGAAACACACCAAGATAAAATGTCTAGCCTACTTGTTGTTTGCGCAAATCATAAAGAACTAGGACTAGCAAAAATAAAAAGGGAAGGAAGAAAAAATGGGAGAGTTATTCATTCGTAAGATTACAGAAGCAGATGAACTATGGGTCTGCGATAACTGTAATCAACAAGGTGTCCGAGCAAATGGCAAAGACATACAAGGTCATAAAGAAGTTGTAATGTGGTTCTGTTACAACTGCGTAAGAAAAGTAATTGGGGTATGAAGTGCCAAGAGAAAACTGCTTACCCAACTAAATACAAAGCAGAAAAGGCTATGTCTTTAATTTGGAAAAATCATTGGCTAAATAACACTAGAAAGAAACCTTGTGCTACTTACAAATGCGAAATCTGCGGTAAGTGGCACTTAACAAGCCAAGCCCGAAGGGACAAAACAAATAGCACAAAGAACTAAGACCTGTATAGGTTGTTTTTACGACCTACCACTATCAAAGTTTAACAAGCACACACAGGGTCAATACAAAAAGAGAGCAAGGTGTAAGAAGTGCCAAGCAATCATGCGTAAAGGCTCTGTCGCAAGAATGGCAAAGCGTAAAGCGTTACTGGAACAAGGTAAGCGACCTTGTAATGGTTGCGGTAAAGCAAAGCCGTTATCTGCCTTTCAACCAAAATTACAAGCAAATGGTAAAGAAGGTTGGGAAGGTAAATGTAAGCCTTGTGTATCTTTGCGACAAAAGAAAGGTAGTATCTCGCGTAACAAAGACACAAGGCAGTTTGTGTTTGAGTACCTAAAGAAGAACCCTTGCGTAGATTGTGGTGAAACAAATGTGTTAGCACTAGAGTTTGACCATGTTCATAGCAAGAAGTTCAACATAGGTAACGCACTAAATAGCAATACCGCTATGGCGTTGCTAAAGAAAGAGATAAAGAAGTGTGTTGTTCGTTGTTCTAGTTGTCATAGAATAAAAACACACTTGGAAATTAACTCTTGGCGTTTCCAACTGTCTTTAGCAGATAAAGACACTAGCCGTAAAGTTAAAAGCACCAAGCAATACAAAGCCTTAAAGAAGGTTAAGTAAGATACATTAAAGGGGATAGGTTGCCAACTGGCAATCTATCCCCTTTTTTGTTTTGCCTTCTAAGTTACTCGCTGGTAGGTTGTCCTTATGGCTTACGCAATCAAACGCAAAGGGCGATTTACCGCCTATTACCGCCAAGACGGAAAAGTCAAATCCGTAGGCACTTATTCATCTAGGGCTAAAGCACTTAACGCTGGACTACTTGCCGAAGAAGGTGAGTTTAATCTAATGCCCGAAAACCAAAAGACATTCAACGACTACCTAGTTAAACTTTCGGCGGCGAATGACATCAGAGTCATAACCCGTAAGAATTACATTACCCTGTTAAAGAAGTATGCCCAACCTTCTTTAGGGTCTAGGCGCATCTCCGCAATTACCAAGAAAGACATAAAGAACTTGCTGGACAATCTCGCAACCAAAGGGATTAGCCCAAGCACAATCTCACACCTAAAGACTTCTTTAGGTTCTCTATTCAGGCTTGCCGTTGATGATGACGCAATAGCCACAAACCCTACCCACCGCATAAGACTAACCACGCCCAAGCCTGACCCCACCTACACCCTAGAGCCTAAAGACTTTCAGGCTATCTTAAAGAACTTACCCACAGACGGAAGCGTTCTTCTAGCCCAGTTCCTCATAGCCTCTGGTTGCCGTTATGGGGAAGCCACAGAACTCAGAGTCAAAGACTTTAACTTCCAATCCAAAGAGGTCTATGTCAGGCGCACAGTCTCAGATGTTGGCTACGCATACCNGCCCGCAGGGACAAAGTCCGAGGGGACAAGATTTCTCATTGTTCCAGCAACTAAGAACGGCAACAAGCGAACTGTTGTCCTGAGCTCAGCTCTAGTAACAGAGATAAAGAAGTTTGTAAGGGNAAAAGCCCTAGCAAAAGAAGACCTGCTCTTCTCAAAGCACCTGGTTGAGAAGAGGAGTAAAATAGAAAGCCCTACCACAAGCGTAGTAGGGGAGCCTTACACCATTGGAAGCAGGACATTCCAACACGCAACAGCGTATTCGTACAATGTGGGCGGTTGTAGGTGTCAGGTATGTAAGGAAGCGGTCAGGGAGTACCGCAATCACTATAGAAAGGACAAGGGAAAGGGCAAGGTAGAAAGCCTTAGCAAAAGCCTTAGCAAAAGGGAAAGCCTTAGCAAAAGCCATAGCAGAAGCGATAGCGAAAGCCATAGCAGAAGCCTTAGCAGAAGCAATAGCAAAAGCCTTAGCAAAAGCCTTAGCGAAAGCCACCTACCTCGTGACAAATGGAGAGCCATTTGGAACGAAGCCATCAACAAGTCAGGGATTGGTTGGTATCCCACCACTCACGACCTACGGCACGCTAACGCTACTCAGTTGTTAAAGAACGGGGTAGATGTGCACGAGGTCAAAGAGCGGTTAGGTCACCAGTCAATCGTAACTACGGAGAGATACCTGCATCGTATCCGCCACCAGCAGTCAAACGCAGCCGAGGTTGTGAATGACTATTTGGAGTGATTATGAAACTAACAAGAAAAGGCAAGATAGTGTTCGGAACATTCTTTACAGGAGTGTTTGTATTGGTTCAGGGATTGGTGGGTATTCCACAAGCCTCTAGCCCAACACAAGCCGAAGCACAAGTAGTAGAGCAAAAATCGCAAAAAGATATACTCGCCAAGTATGTCAACGCAGATGAATTAACTGACACTCAGTTAATTGAGTTACTGCAAGCCGTAGGCTTCAAAGGTCAAGACCTTAAAGAAGCGTGGGCTATTGCGAAGAAGGAATCACATGGTAGCCCTCTATCTCACAACGGTAATCGTAAGACAGGAGACAACTCCTACGGTCTATTCCAAGTCAATATGATTGGTTCATTGGGAGAAGATAGAAGGGATAAGTTCAATTTGGCTTCAAATGCTGAACTGTTCAACCCTGTGGTTAATGCCCAAATCGCTTATTTTATGAGCGGTGGAGGTAAAGACTGGAGCGCGTGGAAAGGAACAGAGACTGACGTTGTAAAGCGTTGGTTAAAGAAGTTCCCTTCTTAAGCATAAGTCGTAGCCAAAGCAAAAAGCAAAAGCCATAGCAAAAGCAGGCGCATAATGGAAGCCCCCTCAGAAATGAGGGGGTTTTCTTTTTGTGTTACACTCAGAGAAGGAGAGGGGGGTAGTCAATGGCAAAGCATCACGACAAAGTTGCAGCAGCACTAGCAACAAGAATTGCAAATATGCCTAAAGGCGAAGGTTACAAGAAGCCTGGAAGTATGAATCCAAGAAAGACTGGATTTATGAGTATCAAGGCTAATGAAGCCAAAAGGATTTTAAGTAAGTAAGGATAAGCCCTGAGAAATCAGGGCTTTTTCTTTATCATTGCAACTATGGCAGCCTCAAAAATAGGACATCTACTGTTGGACCCAGCAAAAGCAATAACTCAACACGCGGGGTTGCGTTCACATCAAAGAGACTTTGGTTGGAATGCGTTTAAAGAAGTTGCAACAAATGGTCAATCTTTTCCTCACCCAGAAGGTGACCATAAATTAATGACAGAGGCTCGTGACCCAGACAACCTAGATACTATCTGGAAAGTCTCTACTGATAACAACCCAGTAACTAAACTTTTAACAGTAATGAAAGATACAAGTCGTCCTTTTAAAGATGTTCAAGCAAAAGCAAAAGCAGATAAAACCGCACAAGGAGCAGAAAAAGCAAAAGCAGATACAACCGCTTCTCGTAAAGCAGCACAGAAAGCAAGGAAACAAGAACGTTCCGCAAAGGCTAGTAACAAACAGCCTAAAGGCAAGAAGTAAAAGAAGAAGCCCCCCAGTTATTTGGGGGGCTTTTCTTAATCTCTACACGAGTAACAAATACCGTCAGAAGATTCTTTTAAGAGTTCTTCAAACTCTTCAAAACATTTTACGCATTTTACTTTCATTGACTATCCTTAATTAATTTGACCTCACAAGCGTCTGTTGTACAGTAAGCCTCTCCGATAGCATCGGCTGCCATACCTGCATAGACACCTGATAAGTCAATAGGCATAAGATTCATACGAGAAGCCTCGTACTCTTCTTCAGTAATTTGGGTGTATGGCATCTGTGGATAGACCATGTTACCCATGGGTAGGAAACTAATCGTCTTTAGCTGACCATCGTGCATGTGCAAGATAGAAGCAATAGAGTCTGATTCCTTTTCAGGGTCAAAGGTTACGGTTACAGAGACAGAGTTATCTGACCAGTAACGCTGTACGACTACAGCAAGTGCAACCTTTTCGTGAACTGAAACTTCTTTTTCGGCTCTCTTAGCGTCCGTTTGAATTGGGAAGAAAACAACGCTTGTTGTTTCTGGAGATTCAGAGGCTGGTTCAACTCTGTAGTTAGCCATCTTAAATAGCGGAAGCATTGGGTCAGAGTTTGCAAAGCGGATTGCTCTGTTAAAGAACTTACCGCCTGATGCCCAGTGAACTCCAGGAGACTCACCAGCAAGAATAGAAACTGTTCCCGATGGCTTTACTGTAGTCATCTTGATTGACTGACGAATTCCAAGCCACTCAGAGTAAGACTCGTCATACTTCTTTACGACTTCGTAGCCAGTGTTTAACCAGTCACGCAATACAGTCCAACCGTTGTTGTCTGCAAAGTTAGCAATACCAGAGATTGATGTTCCAATACGGCGGTTACGTTGCATAATCGCGTTTGTCTCTTCCCAGTGCGTCGGAAGAAGAGTCACAGTCTTGGCGTAAAGGTAAGCAAACTTCAATGTTCTTTTGAAGTCATCTAAATCAGTGTGACGATTCAAGTAAGTCTCAACAAGTGTGCAACACTCGTACGACTCAAGACTTTGTTCAGCGCAAGGGTTGTAGCCAGTAACACGCCAGTCCTTGTTGTTAGGTGGGTCAATGAGACGACCGTACTTGCGTGATACATCCATCCACACAACTCCAGGCTCACCATTACGGACAATGCCGTCAATAATCTTAGAGAAGTCTGAACCGACTTTAGCCTCTACAGAGTTGTTGCTCATCCAAGCCCAACCTGGCTTAGCGGGGTCGTAAGAGTTGCGCTCAGGAAAGACCTCTGGGTTCTTGAGGTTTAAGAAGGTATCATCGTCAATCTGACCTATAAGGAGCTCAGCACTACGGCGTACATTTCCTGAAACAACACAGACCCCAATCATGTTGCCAATGTCTGCTATATCAGTCTTAGATAACTTCTCTCCAGCTCTACCGGTAAACATAGAGACAATATGGTCGTGTAACTTCTTTAAGGGTTCATGTCCTGCGGCTGTTCCTCCAAAAGTCTTGATTGGCGTACCTGCTGGGCGGACTTCTTGGTAATCAAATACTGGAGCCTTTGTATCTGGCTTGAGGTAGGCATTGATGAGGGCGGCTGTAGATTCAACCCAGCCTTCTCTGGTGTCAGGGATTTTATATTCGTAAGTTTCTTTTGGTTCATAGATTGTGAAGTCCTTGTCTGCTCCCTTGTCATCAAAGCCAACGCCCACTCCGAGCATTGAGGCTTCCATAAGGAAAGCGAATGGTTTTGCTGGGTCTGTCTTTACCATTGACCCAGTAGATACAAACGCACAGTTCTGCAAAGCAGCAGAGTTGCGTTGTTCATTAACGAGTGGGGTACCCATTACCCATAGTCCACGTCCAGGTGGAGTCCACTTCAGGTTGAAGAGACGGTCAAATGCTTCTTTAGCCGAGGCTGCTGCCTTGGCGTCTGACCAAGGAAGTCGCTGACGCTTGGCGTGGTCTTTCTGTAAAGAGTACATGCCATTGATGACACGCTCACATACCTCTACCCAAGTCTCCTTAGTACCATCTGCCTTTAGGCGTGAATAGGTACGAAGAAAAGTTATTTCTCCAACTGAGTTTCCAGCGGCATCCCTATACCCAAAAGGAGCCTTCTTGTCCTTGTATGAAGCGACGAAGTCAGTTGTTAGTTCAAAAGAAAACAGACCCAATTCCTTACCACCATTTCTATGTTTGTGTAAATACCCCTCAACAGGGAAACCTATTGTGCCGTGGCGAAACCTACCACGCACTTGTTAACTTTGTTTACTCTGAAATCTATCTCTGCAGGGTGAACCCTGATTCAAATTAGAGGAAGTACTGTTATCAGATACTTAGTCTTCTAATGAAGACTGAATAATTTTTGTAACTGTTTCTTCTTTTAAGGCTTGAGGTAACTCTCTTAGAGCTTGAGCTTTGTCTCCAAAGATAGCAGAGAGAACTCCACCAGCGCCTTGACGCTGTGCTGTAATCTGAATGAACTCTTTATCCGAGGCCATGTCATTAACTTCTTTAACCATTTTGATTAGGCGGTCAACTTCTTGAGAGACGTTAGGGTCTGCATAGCCTCCGTTCATTTCCTCAGCAAAACGCATAAAAGCAACTCTTTGACCCTGCATTTCAATCATTGAGGTCATCAAAGCCTTGAGTTGGTCTTTGGTCTTGACTTCAATCGGAAGGTTAAAAGCACAGGTGTTTTGTGGTTTGAAAGCTGGACAGTTAGCAGCCACAAAGCAAGTATCGCATTGCCGTAAAGAAGATTGCTGGGTCTGAATTACGGGGATGTCCATCAAGACATCTTTGCCATCGTCATCTGTTTCAACGACTGTCTTCATCTTGTACCCAAAAACAGGCAGGTTTTGAACCTCCGAAGGGTCTCTCTGGACTACTTCTTGGCGCTCAAGTTTCCGCATCTCAGAGGGACTGTTATCAGAAGAGTACCCCCCTAGTTCCATCAAACCACTCATGAGTGGGGTGTCACTGTTGTCAGATACTACCTTGTTTTTGCCACCATCAATGATATGCAAATCAGGGGTTTTCTTGTCCATTGATGCCTCTAACTGTAGGTATGACCAGACCGCAACTCTAGTCGCTTCAAGGGTGTTATCTTGGCTAAACCCTAAATAGTCTAGCCCTGCCTTCTCTACGATGCGCTTGTAGCGAGGGCGTGCTTGGTCTTTCATACGCTTTGGATAACGCTTAATTTGAGCGCCATCCCAGACGATTGTTTCGCCTCTGCGCATTGGGCTAAGCCACGACAATGTGCTGGCAGTGCTAAATGGTACCTGTCGGATGTTGTCTGGCTTGGCACAGGCAAGGGCGTGGTACTGAGTTCCAAATTGCCTCTGATAGCCCCGTGTGAGGGCGGCTAGGCTAGTTACAGCCTCAATCTCATCGTTGGGTATGACTACGTTCTGATAGGTCTGAGACATTAGTTTGAGGGAAGGAAGCCCATACTCTTCGTGCCAGACTACCCAGAACTTAGGGTCGTGTTCGTAGAAAGGTCGTTGTGCTTCTACCCAGTCTTTGCCCAAAACAATGGAGTCAAACTCCATAAAGGCTGATGCTCTCTCAGAGTTATCCACAAGGAACTCTTGGTAATCAGCGGCTAAAGAAGTTAACTCTTCTTTTGAGAGCCCTGCTTTGTCAGCTTGAGCTGCACCGGACTCAATGAACACATGGGTGTCAGCATCAAAGTGCTCGCTAATCAACCATCTTTTGGTAGTAGGCAATCCTCTTTTGCGAAGAGTCCAAAAGTTGAGTCCCATTGACTCAACCTTTGAGCCAAAAAGAAGATTGCGGTTAGAGCCTACTTCAGCTCCGCTAAAGATGACACGCATCAATCAGACCAGAGTTCAGCCACGGTATCTTTTGGTCTTGTTGCTTGTTCTGAGCGTGCGATGTTGACCTTGGTAATGGCCTTTTCAATATCTGACCAGCGTCGTACCTTACTTGGGGCATCTGGTCGGTTCTCAACTGCTGCAAAATTAGGATGGCTAAAGAGGATTGCTGGAACTCGTTGTTCTTCAAAGACCCAAGCACACATAGTTGGATCAGCATCTACATACATCTCAATAGGGGCCCTGGAACGAGAGACAACGAACTGTCTCTTCTTTAGATCCTCACCTGCCAGCTCAAAAGAAGAATCAATCAGGTCGTCATAGTTAATGATCCCGTGAGACTGTAACCATTGCTTAGCATCTGCTTCTTTGCGGGAAGTCATGATGGCTACACGGTTATTGATATTTAGGGCGTAGTAAAGCGCCACTCCTGCACGGATTGGTTCTCCAGAATCCGAACTTAGTACGCCGTCTAGTGATACGAGTATGTTCATTTATCCCTTTGCTCGGTATGTTGCTGCTCTTCTAATTAGGGTCTGAGTATCTGGCAGGTCAATGCCATAAGTTTCATCTGCTTGTTGTGCTTTGTATGCTGACCAGTACTCAGACATCTTTTTTAGGGCAGGTACGGTTCCGTACTTCTTACCAGCCTGCCATCTATAGTTGTAAAAATCTGCATAACCTTCACCCTCTGTACGGAAGGCAAACTTACGTGCTCCGTGAATGTCCTCGTACATTGCAGAGCCCTGTGTTAAGGCTGCGTGTAAGCGTGTTTCTGCGTTACGGCGTGCTGGGTCGTTTTGAGCTCCCTGTACGTCAGTTAGAGCTTTGGTATAGCGTGTCACAATCTCTGTTGCCTTTACTAGGTCACGCTTTGCAAACTCATCCCACACACGGTTCTCTGGCGCAGTTGTCTGCTCAGGGTGGACTGTCCACTCGTTGTGGGTTAAGTCGTAGGCTGCATAAGGATTGATAGTGCGAATGTCAGTAGCACCTGGGTTAACGTAGAAAGTAACCTCATACCCATTCCAGTCCTGTGTTTGTGGCTGTAGGTGGTTGCGGAAGTCTTCATTCAACATACGGCTAATCTCTACATCGCCAAGACCATTAAACTCTGAGTGTGCTCTACGGAATTGAATGTAGTTCACTCCAATAAGAACATCTAAGTCTCCAGGCTGACGTGCTGCTGACCACTGATATGAGACACCAGAGCCTGCAATCCATACGTGTGCCCATAGGTTTGAATTACGGTACTTGGTATTTAGGAACCCAAATAAAAGTTGCAGAATTCCATTACGAACCCATCCCTTTAGAGTCTTTTCTGAGAATAACTTAGGGTCTAACTCTGTTTCAGGGGCAGAAAAATAGGAAGTAGCAGTGCCCTGAATGTGTACAGGGTTTGAGTTACTTCCTAAGTTCTTAAACATAGCCTTAGTTTAGAGCGTATTAAGCTTTTGTTGGGTCTATCCCACGCTCAGATAATGCTTCAGCAATCTTTGCACGCTGCTGCTCACTAGGAGTTACAGGCTGTAAGGCATCAACTACGGCTTTAGCAACACGTTCAGCCAGTAGGAAGTCATCAATCTCGGAGACTAACTGCTTGCTAGTATGATATATGTCGTAGGTGCTGGCAATACGACCAACGCCTTCTGTAACAGGAATTGTTTCTAGCGCTCCATCTGCTTTGATTACAACAGAGTACGCTGCTTGAATTTGAGGTGTCTCTTCAGTCATTAGTTTAGTCCTAACAGTTTTTGTTTGCGTTGGTTTACTGCGATAGATACTGGGCAGAAGTTACAGAGATAGGTCTTTGGACCTGCTTCATCTTGGTAGCGACCCATACCCTCTGCTTTACGTTCTTTTGCAGTATTAGGGATGAGTAACTTCTCTTTGATTTGCCAATCATTGCAACCATCTTTTGGCTTGTTGTGTTGTTGATAGCATTTCATTGCGTCGTCTAAGAACATAGAGCGTGAGTCGTAGAAGGTGTCATCTACTTCTGCAAGGCCCTTAGAACCTCCGCTTTTAATCTGGCGAACAATTTCTTTTTTGGACTCTGTCTTTGCCCAGGCACGTAATGGGAGAACAAACAACTTACCTTTGTGTGGCTCACCTGATGGGAATACGTGTGATTCACAAGCAATCGCTAACAGGTGGTCTTGTTCTGGGTCACCATCGTATGGAGGAAGTTCGTCTAACGATTCGCAGACAAGACAGTACAACAACCGAAACATCGGTTCATTGTCCATCTTCTTTTCGCCCAGAATAGGTACGTTACTCATTGTGCTCCTTGTAGTAGTCCGATTATCCTAACAGATTATTGATTCCACAAACCTTGCTCTGCTGAATCAGCCTTGGCTTTGCGCTTTTCTGCACGGCGTTCCATCGTCTTTTCACGCTCACTCTTAACGCCGATTGCACGGCGAGTAACCGCTTGCTTCTGCGCAGTAGTTGAACTGTGGTAAACATCTGGGTAGTGCCAGCCACCTTCGTGGTGTACAGCTAACGGTGTATTAGAACGCGGGTCGTTTACTGTGTAGTCAATGTTCTTTAACCCTTTTAGTGCTTCTGAGAACTGAGTTCCAGATAACCAACCGTGTGAGCGGGGTGCACCTGGGTGACCTTCAAAGTTATTTCCCTTAAAAGGTTCACGAGCTGCAATAAGCGGTCCCGCGTTACGGTTAGAAGTTCTTTTAGCCATGATTACTTACCTGGGTTTACCTTGTTTGGAAACTCAGAGGTAATGAAACCATAACCGTAAAAAGGATGAAGTGATTGACGGTTGTCTAGCGTTGCTTCGTCACCGTTACCAGGAATTACCTCTGTGTCTGGACGAGCTTTGCGATACTTACCGTCTGTTGCGCCTGCATTTAGTGAGGCGTTCATTGAGCGTGATGAGTTAACTGTCATGTGAGTTCCTTTACCAATTCAATTCTTTTGCTGCTTGGCTCTCTGCCTGTGAAGAATGCTTAGGACGGTTCCAGTCCCCATCTGTTCTGCCGCTAAAAGCGCCAGTCTCATGGAGTGCTCTACCTTTGTTTTGCTTGTATTGCTCAACTAATTTAGCACCCGCTTTAGCAGCTTTCTTAGCTTTACGGCGATCATTCCACTCCATTAGATTTTACCTTTCGCTTTCAGTTTTGCAGTTTTAGCTTTAGATTTTGCATCAACCTTTTTTTCGTAAGCGTCAGACCAGTCACTCTTTGCCTTAAGTTTTGCTGCTTTCTTAGAGCCAGGTTCAACCATCTTTGGCTTTCCTGAAGTAGTAGGAACACCAAAAATACGTGTAGCCGTCTTTGAAACATTTTCCATTGGAACTTTCTTAATCGGCTCTTTCTTTGGCATTGCTTTAATTGAGCCACCCCTTGCAGCAGCAGCAACTGCGGGATTTTTAAATTTAGGTTTCTTCGCCATTACGTTCTTCCTTGTCTTTGGGCTCGCTGGGTTTCTAGTTGTTTACCCTCAGATAGTCTATCCCCAATAGCAGACTTAATTTGGGTTATAACGCTAGAAGAATTATGTTTTGGATACATCGTGTGGTGATACACAGCCCCCAATGCGTGGTGAATGGTGGCGTCCATACCCAAAATAGTAGGATGAATAGCGTTAAACGCTTCTGCGTGACCGTGGTGCTCAGTAGTTCCTCTAGTGGCTGCCATATCATCTAGGTGTTGAAGGGCTTGGTTTACCGCTGGAGCAATCACCTTGTGAGGAACTGCTAAACCCTTTAACTTACGGCTTGCTTGGTTACCTTCTGGTTTAGTTGTGTCAACATAAACAGGCTCACGACGGGCTCCCGCTCCTGGAGCAATGGTAGGACGAGTGCGCTCAGGTTTAGGTGCTACTGGAGCTACTACAGTAAGACTTGGTGTTGGAGGAGACTTCTTTTTTGCACGCCCTGTAGCTGCATCACGTTCTACTGCGGGTTTTGGCGCAACTTTCTTTGCTCTTTTTGGTTTTGGTTCAACAATTGTTACACCACGAGCAAGTTCTCCACGCTTTGGTGCTCTTATACCTTGGCGTGCTAATTTTCTTCCAGTGCTAATTACAGGTCCTGGAAGTTGAATCTTAGGGGCAGCAGATGGACCTTGGTCTTCTTCTCCTGAAACGCGAACGTCAACGTCTGCTACTTTTGCACGACCAGTTTTTGTATCTCGTGTAATTGTTTTTTTAGCTTTAACGTCTTCAACACTTGTAAGCTTATCTTCTTCAGCTTTTTTAGCTTTTGCTTTTTCAGCTGCTGCAAGTTCCTCAGCCGAACCTTTTAGGCGCTTTGATTCGTCTGCACTTAACGGTTTTGCTTTGCCTTTTTCGTCTCTAGGCACTGTTACACCATCTTCCGCTTTACACGGTCAGACATCTTTTGAGAGTAGCAAGATGCACACATACCCTTGCTGTGTAAAACCTGTACTGGATTCATAATAATTCCACACGTTGAGCATGGGTGTGAACCCTTGTAACGGGTTGCATTCTCAGCAATTTGACGTGCTTGAATTTCCATCATGAATGAGCCATCGCCATCGTCCATGATTACTTCTCCTCTGGCTTATGCCAAGATGTCATTCCCTTTGGGTAATCTAACTTACCTTTTGGTGTGCTGCGGTTAATCCCATGACCTGTTGAAAACGCGGAATACAAAGGCTCGCTTGATGCTGGACGACCACTACGGTCTACAGGACCTTTTGCCCATCGTTTTGCCCAGTTGGATGCGTTGCTATTACCCATTAGATACCCCCTAATTCATTACGAGATGCAGCTTGGAAACCTGCTGGACCACCTGAGAACCAGGATACACGTGGCTCTGAGTAAACTCTGTCTATAGTTACAACATCATCAATTCCTGGTTGTCCACGGAACCCATAACCAAAACGGTCAGGAAATAAACGAATTTGTGGCAGTGGTGGACGAACCATTGCTTGGATGTCTTTTCCAGGAACGTTCATAATCATCAGCGCTTGAGTTGTTAAGCGCTCCATATTAGACGTGAATGGTCCGTTGTATTGCCAACGCTTTGCGACTTGGTCAGGCTGGATTGGTGCACGCCACGGCTTTGTATAATCGTAATTGCCATCAAATTTTTGCGTCATTATCGCCACGCTGGTTTCAAGTATGCAAGCATTGCTTGACGACGCTCATTAATCTCTGCAGGTGAGGTAGCAACAGTGTTTGCTTTACCATCGTTAACAAGGTGAGGCGCTGGAAGTAACGCTACTTGAGGTGTATTACGCAATGCTTGATAAACATTCACGCCGTTTACATTTACGTAAGCAGCTTTCATCTGACGTTCAATACCCGACATAGGATTGATGCCATCAGGCCAGAAGTACATAGATGGCTCAATGCGCTCACCTTTGTGCACGCCACGTTGATAGGCTTTCTGGTTGACGCGAGACTTGATACTATCCAACAAACGGTCATCACGACGTGAGCGGATAGTGCCAAGGTATCCATCAGGATACTCGGCAGATGGAACACGTCCCACACCAATGCGGGACGCATCCATTGAATCTCTTGCTACAGAAGTTCCTGAACCACCTTGGTTGTTGTACCCATACACACCGCCAGCCCCAAGGGACTGCCAGTTCTGTGATGGTGAAAAGTTGTTTACTCCACCTGGCATTAGTTAACCTTTGGTGGACGTGGCTCGGTAATACCGTGACGCTTACGTGCTGCTTCGTTACGGATATTGCGCATATTGTGCATATTCCAAACGGCATCTTCGTTGCGAGAAATCATTTTGCGTTCTGCAGTTTTTTTATACTTATGCCCTGTAGACAAATCAATTTGAACGCCTTTTTCTTTTGCCTTAGAGTCAACCCAACTACCCATTACTGCTTTAGAGTCAGTTGCATGTCCTTGCAAACGCAAGAAATGAGACGCAAACTGCTGTGCACTTAAACTTGGGGATTTAGTTCCTGTACTTTCAAACGCTGTGTCAACTGGGTGACCACTGAGCTTAGATGGCTCTTTTCCTACTAAAAATACTTTTTCACCAGGTTGGATAACATTGCCGCTGGTTAAGTTAATTGAGGCTCCACCATAGTTGTTTGTGGAATGAATGAAGTCTTCGGCGCCTTTTGGGTTACTAGCTAACAGGCGTGTTTCTTCTTTAGTGTAATTTGGGCGTGAGCTTTCCTTCAATTGCGCCGCTACGCTACGTCCGTCACTGTTAGGAATCATGTTACTATTTTCCTTCTTAGAGCGCTAAATGTCTGTATAAAGGAGACCAAATGTCAGTAGACGTTGTTGCCGTAGATTTTAATCCAACTATTTGGGCTGTCTTTTGTGAACTATGTGCATCGTACATCGGTGAACCAACTCAAGAAGATGAACTGGTTGACCGACTGTACGAAGAACATTGCGCCCTCCATGGGCTTGTTCCTGAGAACTAACTCTTTAAGAAATTTGCTCCAGCGTCTGACTTTGGAAGCGGTGTTCCAGCGGGTGCAGAATCAAAGTTCAACGTGCTACCAGAGGTCTGACGAGACAACGATGCCCCTTTCTTTGGACGCCAAGCAGTTTGTTGACCAACACTTGTGTTAGTTGACGTGCTTAGTGACAAAGGGGCTTCAGTCTCATTATGGTATTGCGTTGGTTTACCCGTATTTACTGTAGAACCAAATTCCTCAGAAGAAATAATGTCTGCCATTTTAGTATGAAGCGCTGTTTCCGTCGTTAAAGTTTGGTGCTTGACGACCAGCTACTGAACGAACAACTCTGCCACTTGACATTGTTGCTGATGCTGCTGGGTCGTTTCCTGCAGGGAACTTTACTGAGATACGGTGACGAGCACCCATACGCTCTGACTGTGCTGCATTACCTGCAGAAACATTTGAGCGATTTGCTTTTCCACCCGCTGTTGGATCTCCAGCTTGTGTGTTCTTCTTTGAAATCTTTGTGCCAACAGTTGGAGTTCCGCTTACATTGTTGAACTTTGCAGCATCCATACCCATATAACGGCGTGGTGAACTGGCGTGTTCTGCAGAAGCTAAGATTTCTTCTGTTGTTGGAATATTTTTGCTCATACTTTTACCTGCTGACTCTAGATGTGATGAAGGGGCGCCCATGCGACGTCGCATTGCGTGACCCATGTCTGAGAAATTTGCCATGATTACTCCTTGCTTTGGTCTAAGGATACGACGGTTTTAGCTTGCTGTAATGTGAAAGACGATTGCAGAAATTTCGCCGTCTCGTGACTCAATGGTTGTAAACCCTGGCTTATCGGTTAAATCCATACCACGAGGGGCTACATACCCACGAGCAATGGCAATGGCTTTAACTGCTTGGTTTACTGCTCCTGCACCAACAGCACGGAGTTTTACTTCACGCTTGTCGTAAATTGCATGGGCAATGGCTGAGGCTACGCTTTGCGGGTTGGAGCTTGCGCTTACTCGCAAAAACGGCTCTTCTTTTGGTAGTTCTGGTGTGTTACTCAATTGTTAGTCCTTTGGTTCGGTTTAGTGTGCCACTCCCGAACTAAAGGATAGGTCTAAAACCGTGCTTGGTCTCGGTATTTAGGGTCTGACATTTGCTCAGCTACTGCCTTTTCAACTTCGTTAATTGAAAATTTTCCTACAAGGCGTGCCAAAGCGTAGGAATCTGCAGCATTATCGTCATTAAACTCTACGCCCCATCGTTTGTATATCTGCAACAACATCTCTTGTTTCTTGGCATTTCCTTTGCCAGATGCGTACTTTTTAAGCGTCATTGGTGGGACTTTTAAGGGGAATCTACGTGGGTCATCTTCACCGTACCAATCGTAGATAGCTAATCGTACGGTTGCTGAAAGTTCTCCAAGAACTAACGCTGCTTGTGATTGTAGAACTGTTCCTTCCATTGCTACATCTACAACCTCTAAATCATGTTCATCTAAGTACATTAAATGGTCTGTTAACCATTGACGAATATCTACAAGACGTTCAATTCCAAAGTAAGGAGACTTGTATATCCAAGTGATGTGTTTCTTTGGGTCGTCTAGTGAGAGTGCGGTTAACGCAAATCCTGTAAGGGATTGGTCAATACCGATTGACACATTGCCTGCAGTGTTTAATCCGCCGTCTATTACTTTAGTTGTCATGAGCGTAAGAGTCCATTCTTGTGTGGACTAGTAACTCTAGTTCCTCAAGCGTGCCCCCGTTGCTTAAAATCTTATCTACTTTATACCCATCTAAATCTGACTCAGAAACGTGAGCATTAACTGCTCCAACTCCTGGACGTTTAACCCTCCACATATCTCCGCCCCTTGCGCTAATGCATTCAGCTTCGTTTATAAAACGAACATCGGAAATAACAATTTTATCTTTGGGATGAACGTCTTTTAGTACTTGATAAATCCATATATCGTCACCAAGTAGTTTACGAGCACCAACACCTAAACTCTGCAACAAATGCCGTATTTCAGGAAACAAGATTTTTGCTTGGTCCCAACCATACGCACTAACAACGCTTTCAACTCTAAACCCATCTCTAATTAAAGGATTTGTTTCAATTAACAACTCTCTAATCTTGTCTGCAAATGCAAAACGGGTGTACCCGTATTGTTCTACTAAGATATTTGCAACACTGTCCTTACCTGATTGTGCATAACCTGTTAGGCCAATAATCATGTAGAAAGTTTATCCTTTCGTGTTGCACGGAAGTCATTTGTACGACGAGTAATCTCACGAGAAACCAACGCAACATCTCTTTCAAAGTTGTTTGCTACAACCTCTACCATCTTTCGGTAGGCATAAGCGTGGGTAAGTTGATTTTCTAAATCTATAATCTTTGGGTCAGCAGCAACCTGTGCTTTAATTAAGGTAACTCTTTCACCTTTGACTTTTGAATTGTCTTTAGCTAAAAACAATTGCGCTTCTAAAGAATCTTTCTTTTTGTTCAGTACGTGCTCATCTACTTGCGATGCAGCTAACTGACCTGCAACAAAGTTAGACCAAGCTGTTAGCTGAGTAAACAGCCCGCTGAGTTCATCACTGTCTAACAGTGAAATATCTCTAGGCATTTTAGGTTGATTAGATTGGTCAGGCCACATGTTAATGTTTTGCTCTGCCATACGTTTTACTGCTAAATCTGACATTGGACCTAAATTAAGCACCCCACTCCTCCAAATCCACTAAAGAGTTACAAGAGTTGCATCCATCGGAACTAACATTGCACTCAGGCATTTTTTTTGCTTTTACAGCAGCAATTACCTTTGATGCGCTAAAGAAAATGCGTTCAACAATTTCGTAATCTGCTTTAACTGTGAACTCTTTGGTTGCTTGGTCTGCTTTGTTTTCATACAAAAAAACAATTTCTTTTGGAGCTTCTTCACCATACATACGGTGTGCTAATTCTAAATACATCTGACCCTGCAGTAAGTGGCTGCGAAATGGGCGACGAATGTTGTTAAAAGCTTTGGTAAGGTCTCCACCAGCATCTGCAAGGATGTCTGGGGCCTCAAAGCGTAGGGTTCCTGCGCCAATAGACTTGATTTCAATTAAGCAGTCATCTCCTATGTCTTTAATCCACCCGTCTGTATGACCTGCAATGCGTAGGTTGTCATCTACAAGAGTGACTTCTCGGTACTCCATAACGTCTTTACGATTACAGTCTTTGCAAGCCGGAGAGATACCTATCGTCATTACTTGGCAGGCTAAGCATTCAAACTTCCCATAAAGAACATTCATTTCCTGGAAACGAGACTGCCACTTAGCGTGGATGTAATGGCCTTCATCAAATATGTTTTGCAATCTAAGATTTGGTCTGTTCCTGTTCGCTTCTCCACCCGTTAGTAAATGGTACGAATAACGGTGACACCAGTCAGGTTTGATTATCTCTGACGGGTGGAGTACGTCTTGGCGGCGGTCGTCTAACGGACGGCGCATAAGGTGCCGTTCAACATCACCCAATAAGCGTGTTGTCGTCTTCTTTGCATCTAAGAACTTCTTCAGTTCTGTAGCCATGTTAGTCCTTACTGAAAATAAACTCCTTAAGAGTCATCTTCTTAGCGAATGATTTTTTCCACTTACGTATTAAAGCATTTCTTTCTCTGTGGCTCAATCCTCCCCAGATTCCGTGTGGTTCATCGCGGTTAACCGCGTCCCACAAACAATCTTTTAATACGGGGCATGGACTTTTACCATTTTCACCAAGGCAGTACACCTTAGCTTTATCGGCAATTAATTTGTATCGGTCCTTATCTCTTGGAGGATAGAAGATGTCTTCTTCCTCTTGGCTTTTAGGGGCAGCTCCAAAGCAACGTGCTTTAGACCACCAGGGTGGTTCGTTTTCATACATATATTAAGCATCCTTTAGACGGTCCCTCATCTCTAGAAAGTCGTCTTCAAGAAGAATTACGTAATTCTCCCCATCTAGATGAACGCCCAGTACTGGCATACGTCCATCAAGGATGGCCTCTGTCGTTATTTTCTTCAACACCTCTGACTTTACAGAAAAAGATTTCTTTCCTGTAAATTTATGTTCAATCAAGAGGTCGCTTGACCGAACATCTCCCTTGTGGGACCAAAATGCTCCAGATGCAGCCATAGTTTTACCGTCAATTTTCTTGGCAAGTCTCTTCTCGTGCTTCTGGGATTGCTTTTGGCCTTCAGTCTTCATCAATAGCCACTGGTGCAGCATCTGATGAAAGTACAGCAGTTTGTATTGCTTCTTTAAGGTCAACTTCTTCACGGATGCTTGCAATGACGGACTCAATGCCCTGCCACTTACGCTCACCATGATAGAACCAACCACCTTTACGTTCAATAACACCCATGATTACACCAAGAGAGGCAATTTCTTTAGCGAAATCAAACTCTCCAGGTTCACAGGCGCCACCTGGCGCAAAGTAGAAATCAAAATATGCAACACGCTGTGGTGGTGCAGTCTTGTTTTTTAATGTGCGAACAACAACTTGTTGTCCAACTCTAACCTTGTTTGTTCCTGAACCAATTTCAATCCATTCCTTACGGCGTACTTCGCAACGAGTAAAGAACGCATAGTTCTTTCCTTCTCCTCCAGGAGTTGTGCGAGGGTCACCGTGCATCACACCAATTTTCATTCGGTATTGGTTGATAATCAACCCAAGTACAGGACGCTCATCCTCAGTTAGAGAGCGCTTCATTGCTGTACCAACTACACGGAAAAATTTGTTTGTAAGTAGTGCTCCACGACCAACGGTTGCCTCACTCATATCCTTTTCCATTTCTGGCATTGGAGATAATGCTGGCAGTGAGTCAATGACGATAGCATCTACCGACTTGGACTCAGCAAACTCAATGACTGCTTGGTATGCCTCCTCCATAATGGATGTCTCAATAACAATAACGCGAGACGTGTCTACGCCACACATTGCGGCATACTCTGGCACCCACTGTTCGGCAGCTACCCACACAGTTGTGTAGTCAGGGTTTAATGCTTGATTCGCTGCAATAGTCTTAAGAGCGAGAGCTGTCTTGCCGTGCGACGGTTCCCCAATGAGTTCATTCCATTGATTCCCAGGGAAACCACCACCCAATACAAAATCAAGGGTAGTAGAGCCACTAGTGATACGAGGAATAATATCGCTCCGAATATCGGACGCCATAACAACCACGTCGCCTTTAAACTTTTTATTAAGTTGTGCAATAAGTTTGCGTGCTTCAGCATTTATCAATTTACTCTCCCAATAATTCCCTGTGGATTCCAGTTACTTTGAACATCATTACCTTGCGCAGACTTTGCACTGCCTTCTACTGTGGCTCCAGTCAATGAGCCGTAACGACTGCCTGCTTGTGTTATCGGATACCCACAGTCATAACACCTTGCTGCAGCGTTCTGTACTGCCATGTAATTGTTTCCACCGCACTCGGGACAAGATTGAGTTTGACTTGCGCTTTGTGCTTTAGATAACGGCTGAGTGTATGCGGGCTGTGGCATAGGAGCCATTGGCTGTTGTGAAGGAGGCATTGGAATATCTGCAGGACGAGCAACTGGCTGTGCGCCAAGTTGTTTAGCCCACCAATCGGCACTACTCATTTTGCTTCTCCCCACTTGTCTACAATCTTTACATCAGCAATAAGAGGAACAGTAATCTCTGGTAGGTGAATACCTTCCATGGATAACCGAATTGCTTCGGCTGTCTCTTCTGCTAAATCTTCACGTGCAACTGTAACGAGTTCATCGTGCACCGTCAACACCACATTAACATCTGGTTCATCTATAAAACAAGAATGTGCTCTAACAATGGCGAGTTTCATCAAATCTGCTGCAGAACCTTGAATAACGGTGTTAAATGCTTGTCGGTCTGCTCTGCTGCGAAGCCCTTTATCTGTGGACTTTAGGTCAGGAATGTAACGACGGCGACCAAAAACAGTTTCTACAAAAGGGGTTGGAGATTGTTGACTAGCTAACCGTGTGACTCGTGCTTTGTACTTAGCAATGTCGTTAAATCTTTCAGTGAAATCATTTAAAAGTTTTCTTGCTGCGTCTACAGTTAGCCCAAGAGACGAAGCAATTTTGTCAGGGCCTACACCGTAGGTCATAGCTAAAACCAGTACTTTACCTGCTTTACGGTCAAGTCCAACGGTGTCGCCAATAGTTGTATAGATGTCTTTGCCATTTAAATAGTTGTCCATCATAATTGGGTCGTTAGAAAGTGAAGCAACAATACGAGGCTCAATCTGAGAGTAATCAGCAACTACTAACTTGTAACCTTGAGGTGCTACAAAAAGATTACGAATTAACTTTCCATACTGACCACTGCTTGGAATGTTCTGTAAGTTTGGGTCACTGCTGGAGAAACGACCTGTCTCTGCTCCGTGAGACTTAAAGCTTGTATGTACTTTGCCGTTAATTAAAAGTGATTTCTTTTCAAGAATGCGTGACTTACCTGCGTTAGTACGCACAATGTCTCCACCTAAGTACGGCATTACATATGTAGTCATAAGCTTATTTAGATCTTGATACTCAAGGATGGCATCAACCAACTCGTCTTTAGCGCGATAAAACTCTAGTGCGTCTGATGAAACAGAGTACTGGTTTATAGTTAAAGGCAACCTTGCAGCTAACATATCTTGACCTTTAGTAGTCAGAGCAATTTTGATCTTAATGTTAGGCGTAATGCCACGACCACCTTCGTCTTTAGGAGAGAACAATATCTTTTGTTTTTCTTGCACCGAGTTCATTGGGAAGGGTTTCCCTGCAAGCCTGTACGCACGGGCAACTGCGGCATCAATGTCTACGTCAAGTCGCTTTTTTAGTTTAGTTAACTCTTCAACGTCAACAGTTGCTCCAGCTAATTCCATGTCACATAAAGCGCCAACAATATCCATCTCTAAACCCCACACACGAGCAAGACTGCCAGTTAATCTAGGGGCTAACTCTTTGTACAACTTCCAAGTAACCTCAGAGTCAAATCCTGAATAGTGTGCTACCTCCGAAAAAGAATGGACCTCAACCATTGCTCCAATACCTTTTTCAACTTTAATCTTCAGGTACTTTTCAGAGCAATCTTTTAACCCAAGCTTTCCACGATTACGATTGTCAATAACAAATGCAGCCATCAACGTATCAAAGAAAGGTTTTTTAGGTACTACGCCTCGGTAGTACTTAGCAATTGATTTCAGGTCAAACTTAATGTTATGACCAACCTTTAACTGGTCACTAAAGAACAAGGGCTTTAATGCTTTAAAGACATCTCCTGGCAATAGCTGCTCTGGTGGCGCATCAAATACTGGCGTCCACTTGGCTTGGTTCTTTGAGTAATCTGTTTCTTTTAGCTCTTTACCTGCAGCAACTTTTTTTTGACCACTTAAAAGTAATTCTTTATCCCACTGTAAGAAGTCGCCATTGGGGTGACCCATAGGGATTACATCTGTGCGTCCTTCGGTGGCTAGTGAAATCCACAGCACATCATTTACAACAGGTTGGATTCTATTTTCTCCAACTGTTTCTACGTCAAATGCAAAACCGTCTACCTTGGAGTAAAACTCAACAAGTTCTTGAAGTTGTTTCTTGGTTGTAATTATGTTCATTTAATACCCCTCAAATTAGTGTGTAGTAGGGGCCTGGAAACGGAAGACAGGCCCCTACTACGATGGAAGTTTTACGCTATTGAACGTGCGATTTCAAGAAGTTCGGAGCGAGGGGTCTCTCGTACAACTTCGTCTGCTGTGAAAGACTCAGCAGATGCAATCTGTTCGTTAACGCTCTCAAGAGTTAACTTCCATTCCTCGGCAAGGTCACGACCTCGTACATAGTTGAGGGTGTACTGCGTCGTCGGTCCTGTTCCCATGCGAGAAATTTCCCAGAACTCACGGTCAAGTGGTCCCTTACGCTCATCGTCATGAGCTTTCTTAATCTGACGAGCCAATGATGGTGGAGCAGTTAGAACCTGCACACCTGTAACCTCGCCAGTAAGAACGAGGATGTTAAAAGCAAATTTGCCACGAGGCTTATCCCCAAGGATGTCGCAAAGTGGGCATGTGTCTCCAATACATACAAAGGACTTCTTGCCCTTTGGACGTTCAATCCAGTGCTGCTCGTAAGTAGCAAATGGACGGTCTTGGAGGAACTTGATGAGCTGTGGCTCATCTGAGAAACGGAAATCAGTTGGGAACTCTGAGTTGTCTGTCTTTAACAGAGCATCTACTGCGTCCCAACCTTCTTGTACGGTTGTTCCAACCTTTGGTTGGATTTTTTCGCTGTCTTCAGCGAGGTATGTGTCAGCATCAACTGACGGTTTTGCAATCGGCATTTGGTTCCTTAGGTAATGAGGCCTAACGGCTCTCGGTGGATGTGATGTCCTTCCAGCGGCTAATTAGTGCCTCTGTAAGGTCTTCGTGCTGGCCCCACTCTACACGAGCAGTTCCTATCAAGCCTCTCTTGACGAACTCGTCAACAGTAGCTTCAATCAGCGCTCTAGTGTATACCCGATTGCCACCAGTTTTCTTACCACCAAGTGTCTTGGAACGAAGTCTGTATGGCGCTCTTGGTATGTACCCTTTGCGCTCCCATAAACGGATAGTCACAATTTGTTTTTCCAATGCTAGTGCTAAGGCACTGATTGTAAAAACCTCTGTGTCTTCCCCGCCTAATCGTTTAATGATTGGATTTGCATCCCAACCATTTGTTTCTCCCGCCTTACGACGAGAAACCTTTGGGTCCGCCTCACGGCGTTTCTTTTTGGAGCCAGGGATGTACTCTAAATCGGCAAATGCCTTTTCAATTTCGTCCTGCCCTCTTAGTCCAGCCATCTTACTTCTTTAACACCAATGCCCAAGTAATTGACTGTGGATACATTTCATCTATTTCTTCTTCAGTAAGGACATCCTCGTAAAGAGCAGCCATAAGAGCGTCTTCATCTACGACACGGACTGTTTTATACAGGACATCTTCAAGTCCATGTTTAGTGATAATTTCTTCTGCTAGTGCCTCATCAATTTTGCGAGATACACGGCGTTGTTTAACTACTGAGGAGTAACCTTCTACTTCTTCTGGAAGCTCAATAATGAAATTGCCTTTGTCATCTTCTTCACCAATTTCATCCAGGTCCTCAAATAACAGTGCACGAAGTGCTTTCTGTTCTTTCTCAAAATAGTCTAGTTGCGACTTTAAAAAAGCATACTTCTTAGTACGAGAAATTAAATTATTCTCATCTGAGAAACGCGGTTCATCATTCTTTACTCTTGCCATTATTCCCCCTTTAAGAAAGCCAAAAGACTTCCTACCGTTAAGTCTACCCCACCTTTTTTGTTGATGCCTGTTCCATCCATAACAGCGTCTGCTACAGCGTTTTTTTGCATTAACATTTGATGTTGTCGTTCTTCAATAGAGTTTAACACGAGGAAGTCTTGTATGACAACATGCGACCAAGCGCTGGATGCGCGGCGGATGCGAGAGTTCCGTTGGATTGCTGTCCCAGAAGACCAGGGCAAGTCTAGGTTAACCAGCAAGTTTGCTTGAGGTAGGTCTACACCGTAGCCTCCTGCGTCAGAAGAAATGAGTACCCTAACTTCTTTAGAGGTTTGAAAAGAAGTTTTAGATTCTTCTTTTTCCTTCGCGTTTAGCAGTCCCGAGTAGAGAGTGCTAACTATCTTTTTTGCAGCAAGTGCCTCTTGGATAAGGGGAAGCATACCCAGGTAGCAAGTAAAGATAACAACCTTGTGGTCTTCGTTAGCCTCTATGTGTTCTTCCACATATTTAATTACAGCATCTAACTTCGGAGATTTCGTCGCCTTTGTAAGAGCTCCAGAAGCTTCAAGACCAGCCACGTAAACACTGCCGCCTTTAGACCCTTCAAGGTTAACTTTCTCACCGTCAATCTCCTGCCATCCATTATGAAACTTAGTTGAACTTTCAACTAAAAGCTGTGGGGAATCGCATAACATCCTTAAAGAAGTTATCTTAGACATTATGGAACCACGTAGCTTATCAGCTGGTCCTCCTGCTTTGTGGCCTTGTCCGTAATGTGAGTCTAGCGAAAACGACCCACCCAGTAGTTCTTGTGCATCCATAAGTTCTTGTATCAAGTCTGAAGAAATCTTAGCATAAAGTTCTGCGCCAGCTTTGTCTAAGGAGATTAGGTACGGCTCTAAGTGGATTGTCTCAGGCAAGTATGGGGACACATCTGGGTCTTTCTGAGTCTTGCGTACAGCAACCTGCTTCATTTTCTCGTGGAAGATAGGTAGGTTTCGGTAGCGCTGTACCCCACCAAAATGATTGCGAACTATGAAGGTCTGGTCAAATAAATCAAAGCGCCCTAAAACTGTTGGGTCAACAAACTGCATAATGCTATAGAGTTCTTCTGGGCGTCCGTTCTCAATTGGAGTACCTGTTAAGGCAAAACGAATTGGGACTTTACGTGCAAGTTCTTTTACTCTTTTTGACCGTTGAGAACGGAACCCTTTAATAGCAGTAGCTTCATCGCACACTACTGCTCCCCACTCGTAGTCTTTGATGATGTCCCAATCAGCAACGATAGTTTCATAGTTAGCAATAATGTAGCCAGTGTGGTCTTCCCACGTCATATCCCTTTCCCAGCGAATGTAACGAGTTCCTTTGGAGCCATCAATTACTGAAGAGTAGTCATCTGAAAACTTGTTAATCTCTTTTTGCCATTGGTACTTCAAACTAGATAAAGCAATAACAAGGGTTGGCTTTGTTAACTCTCCCTCTTCTTTTAGTTTTTCTAACGCAGCAATAGTCATACAGGTTTTTCCTAAACCCATTTCATAAGCAACAAGCATTTTTTGACGAGAAGCCATTTTGTTAACGTCTTCTACTTGATACGGCTTTAACTCACCTTTGAACATCTGGGTCATCCACTGGGCAGGGAACAGTTAATAACGTTCCACATTCGTCACACTCTCCATCAACAAACCACAAAGAAATATTGTAATCTTCAAACATTGCTTTAACCTTAAAGACTAAATGTCCACAAGAAGGACAAGCGTGCGTTGGTATTCCCCGTGCATCTAATGCCATACGTAGGCTGCTTTGCCATAAATCATGTCACGAGCTGTATCAAGCCCTTGCCTTATCTCTGCTTCAGTCATATCGCCTGGGTCCTTTACATCAATACCTGTGTAATTGAAGTAGGACAATTCAATACCATACTTGCGAGCAAATCCACGCATAAGTTCATTGGCGTGTATTCCAGCATCATCTTTATCAAAGGCTGCAATTACCCTGGTTGCTCTACGCATAAGCTTTGCTTGCTCTTCACTGATGATTGCTCCGTAGGTAGAGATTGCTCCCTCAACACCTGCGGAAGCAAGTCTTGCTACATCTAGTGGGGACTCCACAACGACCAGTGTCTCTGTTGACATAACCTCTACACCAAAAACGGTTCTTGATTTCTTAACACCTTGCGGTTGGTTACGGAAGAAACGACCGCGTGCGCCCTTTTCTTGCCATCCCCATAAAGAGTAATCGTTAGGTTCACGAATTGGAACAATCCAGGCTTCGTTAGCAGCATCCCAAAGGACGCCGTGATGTCTTGCTGCTTCTGCGCTGATGTATCTCTTCCTTAATTCTTTTTCTGGTGGATCTGTGTACACAGCAAGACGAGCCTCTGACATAGCTATTGGTTCTTCAATGGTGACATACTGTGGCAATTCACGGATACGCTTTAACAGTACATCCACATCAAGCTCTGCACTAGAAGTCACATAATCTTTTGCATCAAAATAATCAATGCCTTTGATATCTGCAACCAACGTATACACGTTGCCCTTGTAACCACACGAGAAGCAGATATGTGCTCCAGTTACGGAGTTAATCCACCACGACGGATTGTGGTCTTCTTTTCCAGTGCGAGCTTTGTGCATTGGACATAGCCCTTGTACCTCTTCACCTCTCTGAGAAACAAGGGGTATGTCTAATGATAGTAAAACTTTTTCTACATCAACCATTGGCATCCCAGTTAGAACAGAACTCACAACTCATCATTGCTGACTCATCGTGGAAACATCCTGTCTCCCACTTCCAGGTTAGTGAAGTCTCTTTAGGTGGGCAGTTACGAGAAGCAACAACCTTTAATAAACGAATTGAGTCGTCTTCTTCAACAGGCTCTAGACCTAAAATCACATCTGAGTCTTGGAAGAAAGAAGATGAGTAACCAATAGAGTCTGCGGTAACTTTTCCAGCACGCATCTTCCATAGCAAAGTCTGAGTAGTAATAACAATCGGCTTGTCAATCTTCTGCGCTAAACGCTTTAGGGCACGAGTGATGTTAGTAATTGCTTGAGGGGTATTCATCTCACCCGTCAAATCATCCAACATCAAATACACGCCGTCTACAAACACAATATCCGGCTTTAACTGTTCAATCTTTGCTGACAAAGCAGAGACGGTAATACCGTTTACTGCATCTACTAGATGAAAGGGTTGCTCTGTTTCCATAGCATTAAGCATGTCAATGTAACGGGTTTCTTCTTTCGGTAAAAGCTTTCCACGTCGTAGTCGTCCATGGTCAATGTGTGAACGCATTGCGTCATGACGCTGCTGTTGTTCGTGATTGTTCATCTCAAAAGACTGAAACATAGGTACTTTACCTAGCTTATGGACATTAATAGCAACCTGTAATGCAACCTGAGATTTACCTGTTTTAGGTGGAGCAATAATTGTCACTAACTGACCGCCCTGTAAACCTGCGGTTGCTTCGTCAATGTCTTTGAACCCTGTAGGTATACCTAAGAACTCTTGATTTTGGATTGATTGATATTCCTTGTAACGCTCTTCTGTGTTCTTAGTTAGATCAACTTCGTGAGTACCAAGTACTCCTTGCTCGTTAACTTTGGAAACAGTTTTTTCCATAGCAAGTATTGCGCCGTCATGGTTGTTGTCTTGTAACTGCTCAACTGCACTTTCTAAACCCTGTCGTGTAAGCATACGACGGCGAAAATCCACCATCGTGTCCAACAAATAGTCCATGCTGTCTTCAACATTAAGAACTTTGTAGTTTGGATAATGGTCAAGAACTGTTGTTGCCGTAGGCACTTCGCTGTACTCGCTGTAGTGCTTGCGAACAAACGCCCAAACTTTCTTGTTGTCATCATCTAAGAACCAGACATCTGTTATTCCGCGTTGAAGTACGGGGGTAATCTCACGTTCCTTGATTACCTTGCTAACGAGTCTGTGTTCGTTATCTGCTGCCAATTACTTCCACCGCTCCCCGCACTCTTGACACTGCAAATACGAGTTACTATTTACATACAGTCTAGAGACTTTGTTTGAATGACACATCGGACAAATAACATTAGCAACACTAAACATAACGCCCTCCCTCAAGGACTAGATATTATCTAACTGTACCCCTGCCGAACCATACATAGCGACTCGGCCTGGAACATCTATTACAGCCTTAACATTAGCACGATATGGCAGAGCCCCTATCAGCTCGTGTGGGTCCTCATAGAGCTGCCAGTAGTTGAATGGGTTGACAACCCTGCGCTCAAGTTTCTCAAAGGCTTTATCAAGGAGCTCTTCTGTCCAGCCTTCGCTTTCAAAGCCAGCTAGCTCTAAAGAAAATGCATAGTTGTTTGACAGTTGCCACAGCTTGTTAGCTGCAAGTAAATCAATCTCTCCTACCACAAAAGAAGTCTTCTTTACCAAAAGACGTTTAGACACTTCTTCTTTTAGTTTCAGAGCTACGTCTGTTACACAGACTACCTGCGGAGAGGAGACGTTGGAAATGTCTCCGTTTTTCATATAACTTCTATCGTTGCGTAGTTAACTACGAACTCACGAAACTTCTGGGGGTCTTCGCTAGCCTCGTATGCCCACTCTTCTGGCACTGAGTTAGGTACGTTGATTGAGTAGTGACCCGTGCTTTTAATCTTATTGTTTACAAAGGAGGTGTGTTTGCAAGTGCTCTTCTTATTCCACACTGGGCAGTTGCAACGAGTTTTTTTAGACTTAGTTTCTAACTCAACCTCAAATACGCCCACGCCTTGGGCAGAGATGAACTGCTGAACAGTCATCCACTCTGCACTCATGCTTGGTCCTTTCATTGGGCACCTCGTAGGTCTGAACCTAGTATAGGCACTCTTATAAACGCTTCGTTAGCAAAACTTGCCATTGCTTCGCTGTACTGCGATTCCCAATTTTCTAAACGAACATTGGTAGTAACAATTGTAGGCAATCCCTTGTCGTAGCGCAGTCTTAGAATCTCATCAAATGATGTGTCGTCATACTTAGACCCGTATTCTTTACCTAAATCATCAAGTATTAATACCCTGACGTTTAACCAGTCAAAACGGCAACGACCATGAAACCCATCTAACTCATAACTCATCTCGCGTTTATCTTCCCCTTCCATATCAAAGGTTGACTTCTTACGAGATAGAAACTCTGGATAGGTCATGTAGTAAACAGGGCGAAACTTTAACCCGTACTCAGTTGAGTTTAATCCCAATAGCTTACTTGCGAGAGCATCCTCATCTGGCAAGTTACGGACAATCTCCATAGCAGCAACAACTGCGTGAGTTGTCTTGCCAAGACCAGGGCCACCATCAAAGACAAGCCCCACGCCGTTTACGCCGATGTTCCCAATACTTTTAATAACATGACCTGAAGTTACATCGTCAACCCAAGAAGATAACTCTCCTGGGAATGAACCTACTTTCTCAGTAATGTCACTTGGTTCTAGCCCTATAAATCTGCGTGGGATGTTTGAAGTACGCAGTAGCCAGTGCTTTTTTAATGGAGACAAAGTGTTGATGTCATACATCTGTGTTACCCCCCAATTCTTTTTCTAACTTTATTCGGCCCGCATCCGTTATAGCAAACCGAGGACTTAAAGTTTCATCGTAGTCAACTGAAACAAGCCCTAACGCAAATAGTCTCATTAGGGCTTGCTCTAGTTCGTCTTCTTCCAATTACTTGTCTTCGTTTTCCTTAAGCCAAGCAGCAAAAGCAATCTGTGTTTCTGCTTCTGGGACTGAGTGTTCTTCAAGGTATTCCAAGAAGTCTTCGTCTTTCATTAAATCAGGTGTTTCTTTTAATGTGTAACTTAGTGGATTCATTAGGATTTAAACTCCAGTACTCCAACGAAAGCCGTTGGCTTGTCAGTTGTTTTATCAACTCTAGTTGTTTCTAGCTTTACGCTTTTGCGAGGTGTCATCGCTAACACCTGTGATTTAATCCAACGCTTACCTGCTGATGCATTTTTCCAAGCTGCTTCTGCACTTACAGCCTCTGCTGGTTGCATTGAGTTGGGATTTTCATCATCAATCATTGGAGTAAGAAGGCTGACATTAGCCAACCATGCGCCACCTTGTTCGGTGTTTAGTGTGAGTGTTGCTGTGAACTTCTTTGTAATCTTTTTTGCCACGTTTAGTTCTCCTTGCCTTTCAATCGTTTTTCATGTCGCTCTAGTTGTGCACGTCCACTCAAAGAGTTCTGGAACACACGACCGTCACTGGAGATGAGAGTACCAGATGCTGGGGTGGTCTCAACTTTAGCAGTAACTCTGTTTAGCCCTAGGTTCTCTCTTGCTTGGTTCATCTTCGTGCCGAAGGAGGCAAGGTACTTTTTGTAAAGGTGAGGAGCCTCATCCCCAATGTCTTTGAAGTTACGTTCATCCTGCATAAACAGCCGAAGTAGTTCAAGCTCTATGAGCGGGGTGGTTCCGTACTGTGAGCGGAACTTTCGTATTGCGCCTGATAGCGATTTGACGGAAACAGTTCCTGGAAGTAGCGGGTATTTACGGCCCACTTGGTAACTAAACTCTGCAGCAACATCCATCGCTGTCCATTCGTGCTCTGGTCGCTTGCCTCTAGTTTTAGGGTCGCTCTTTCGTATCTTTGGTTGCGGGGCGTCTTTCGGCTCAACGAGTCCAAAACCTGCCAGAGAGTCTCCATCATCTTCCCATCTTCTCATAGGAACCCTTATCTCCTTTGTGAAACCTACGGTTTCAGATTCTTTTAATTTATAACTAGATTGGCTATTAGGTACTAATAGCTTATTAGCTATACTGCTATGTGACTTATAGTCATGTGAGGTGCGGTAATTTTCTACCAACTCCTGCTTTTCCTGTTGGTAATTTTTTACCGTAATTTTCTTCCGTCCCAGGTATCCGTTAGCACGCTTGGTCTGGGAGGTCTCAATTAACCCTGATGCTTCAAGGCCTTGCAAGGCGCTGCGGATGGTCTTGTCGCTTGCTTTGCCAGTCTCTATACAAAGCTGGGCTACTGTGGTCTCTACGAGCCCGCCAGGGGCTGCAGAACGGCACAATATGGCAAAGAGACGGAACTGGAAATCCGTTATCTTGGCTGAGTAGGCTTCTGACGGGATGTACACAGGCTTAGCCTACTCCTCATCATCAAAGGGTGAAATGTCTTTTTTGTCTACTTGTTCGTTCAGGTGCTGGACAACGGCTTGACCTAACGACTCCATAACCGTGGTGGCTATGAAGGCGCTCATCATATCCACAAAAACTCCTAAAGCCTTGTGCATGCCGTCGTGTAGTTCATCTGGGTCCATACCCAAGAATGGGTTCTCGTCCATTTCAAGCGGGTCCATTCCGTCAGTTATATCCCACGTATCTAACGCAAGGTCTTCAACGGTGTGAATGATTAGGTGGTCAGTGAGGCTATCTGTCCAAACAATGCCTATTGCATCTCCAGTAGATAGCTGTCGTAACAAATCGTTCACTGGGTCTTCGCAGAGCACAAATGAATCTACCTGTTTGATTATGTGACCTACATCTGTAGCATCACTTAAAAAAGCAGTTACTTTTACTTGGTTCTCTAAGCACTTTCGTATAATGCTTTGAGAGAAGTACTCGTAGTCTGTCTTTACTGGAAAAAGTACTTCGGGCGATTGTTCAGAATACTTCGTGAGAAGTTGGTCAATCCCAAGTGATACATCTAAGTCATCTTCTGAAAAAACAGCTATTTTCATTGTGTTCCTATCGTCTTGGTGCCGCAATTGTTATCGGTTTATTTATGTACTTATTTATCAATAGAGCAATGAATGATATTGCTGGCACAGAAACAACAAACTTTAAGTTGACACTGTAGAAGCAAAGTAGCGCACCAAAGCTTAGTGGTAATGAAAGAAACGCGTATAGTTTTTCTTTGCTTATTAGAAGACCTAAGCCAAGAGATATAAGTTCAATTGTAAAAGTTACTGCTAACCCCGATAGGAGTACTGCTATAAGTAGGTTGACCATAGGCGCATACTACACCGCTGTTAGGTTTGTGTACTCCAAGCCTTCGTAGGTTCTAATTCTCCAAAATAGGTTTTGAGGAGTCCAATCCTTAAGGGTGTAACCAAGGCGAGGCAACTTAAGTGGCTTGCTATTGTATACTGAAGAGTAGGAGTCACCAACAGCACCCTGCCATACGGCACCAAAGGGGTTTCCACTGATTGCTGAAAGACTACCATCAAAGTAATCAGTTGTTTTAGGTGATTTTTCTGCTTGTATTGAGTCTAAGAAAATAGTGTTTGCACCTGTTCCAGAAAAAACCATCTCTAAAGTAACGATGTCTGTGTTGCTTCCTACGAGTACTGTGTAGTAATCACGCACCCAACCCGAAGATAAACCAACCGCGTAAGGAGCTGGAGCATCTATTGAGACTATTGCTCCCGCAATATCTCTACCGACAATGGTGAGAGTTAAATTAGCTGTTGCTTTTTTGTAAAATGAGAAGGTGTAAAACTGACCTTCATCAACAGGAAAAGAGCTAGAAGTAAAGGACCATGCACCACTTGTGTTTACTAACTTAGCGCTGTGTTCGCCAGAGTAAGTACCTGTTGGTTCGTCGGTGTCTTGGGTTACAGTTAAGTTAGTTCCAACTTTTGTCCAACCGGTTGTCACGTTTGTTTCAAAGGTTGGGTTTTTAATAAAGTTTGTTTTGTTTGGAGCTAAAAAGATGTCAAGTGAACGAGCTTCATCATATGCAACAGTTTGCCCACTTTGAAAACAGACCATATCTACAAAATAAGTTCCAGCAGCAGACCAAGCTAGTTCTATACCTGCATATACAGCGTCTGTTCCAGAATTACTAACTAAACCTGGTGTAGTAGTTGTACCTGTAACAGCAGCCGTTACTGTAAAGGTAGTAGTTGTAGGTACTGTTGCTATTGTAGCTCCAGTTAAGTTAAACGCGGTATCTGGAGAAGCAAATCCAGCAATTGTAACCACTTCTCCAGCAATAAGATTGTGCACTTCGTCTGTTGTGTAAGTTATTGTTCCAGAAGCTCCTGTAGCAGAGTCAATGGGCACAGACACGTTCTTAGTGGCTCTAGCGCTTACAGATGCTTGCGCGTAAGTGTTTGTTGCACTAGTTGCTGAGCCAGAGATAGTGCTTCCTATTTGAACGCCGTTACCATCATAATATGTAATCTTTGGGGTTATAGTTCCAGCACTTGCAGGCGATTTTACTTGCGCAGATAAAACGTAATAATTTGCAGCAGATACAGGTATGCCTTTACGTACAGCATCTAAATTACCTAACTTCATTGACCCAGCACCTGAAGCAATAATTTTGCAAGAGTATGTTAAATCAATGTTATTTGAATTAGTTGGTGGGGTTTGTTCTGTGCTTGAGGATATAGCGGCACCTGTAGCAACCCAATCACCTGTTGATTTGTAAAAAGTTGAGTCTTGCGGAGTTAGCAGTAAGTTGTTAGACACAGTCAAAGTTGGTGCGTAACCTGTTAGGGACTCAACATAAGTTCCTAACCCATTTAGAGTTCCCTTATTGTTATACATAAATACAGACTCACGAATTAACTGCTTTTGATTTTTTACTGGTAAACCAGGTTCTTTTAAAAGCCCAAAGTTAGCTACTTCTAATGGGATCATTGAAGCAACTGTTGCTACACGTGTGTGGTCAGGAAGTAGTAGGTCTAAGTAGGTTATTGCTTCATCTAAATCAAAACCGTAGGCGTCAATAAATGTGGCTAAAGCTGAGTTGTAATCAATAGGAGATAGAGGGCTCTGCTCGTTACTAGTAAAAACTCTAGGCAAAAGTTCTAAAAGTTTTTCTGCTGTTTTATGGTCTGTAGGAACTATACCTTCAATAGAGCCAGCGTCCACCCAAGCTTTCCCAGGGTCTGTAAACAAAAACATTCTATAGTAAAGAGGCTTTCCAGGAACAAGTGCTGGAGTTGACGCTAAGTCTTCTACTCCACCTCCATCGTTAAACACATACTTAGTAAGCGCTGCTGTACTAGCCTGGTAAACAATGATTCCATCTTCTGCTGTTTCTGGATAACTGCTTTGATTACGTACCAGTCTTACTGCAGAGTATGCTCCTGTTGGAATTTTCCAGTACACGTATGCCTCGTGAAAGTCAGTGACAAGTAAAGCCATCGGCTCAACAGAGTACGCAAGTAGAGGGCTACTGCCGTACTTAGATAGTCCATAGATTGCATTACCATAATTAGCCATTTAAAATCCTATCGGATGTCGCCAAGAATAAACCAGCTATCGGTTCCCGTCTTGATGCAAGTTGCAGACGAGTACTGCACACGTGTATATGGCGCAGCAGGTGCTGCTCCAGCCGAAACCAAAGTGGTTGTTCCAGGCGTAACCGCAGAGACGGTTGTTGTTCCTGCTCCAAATTGAGCAATGTGAATTTTTGTTCCAATAGGAAATTCAACTGTTGCATTTGTTGGAATTGAAAAAGTATTTGCTGTAGCAACATTCATAGTTACTAACTTGTCCGCGTCTGCAAGTACAGCGGTGTACGAAGCTGTTTTACTATTAATGCTCATAATCATCTTAGGGTCATTAAGCACAGGAGATGCGCCAAAGGAGACTATTGATGAACTAGTGATAGTACTTTTTAAGGTTGTTCCCGCTAAGGTTTCTGCAGTTATAGCTGCTACTTGAGCACGGGTATTTGCTATACCAATCTCAATATTATAAAGCCGGTCTTTAACAGATGACCACGTAGTAGTCGTAGTATCAAAACCAGATGTTCCCCAACCAGAACTTGTTAAAGGAAAAGTTCCCAGCGTTGTTTCAATTGCTGTTACCTCACCTTGTAGGTCGTTAATATGGGAGGCAATAACTGTGTCTGTAAAGTCAACTTTAGAGCTAAAGTCGTTCTTAATATTCCCTGGATAATAGACTGCCATTTGTTACCTTTCCATTGTAATGTTGTATTTTCTCTGGTTTACTAGTTATTTACTTGCTAAAGTCCTGGGTGACTATGGCTAGTACTTGCTTTACCACTCATTTGCGACTCTAAAGAAGTAACCCGTGACTCTAGTGATGTAATGCGTTGTTCATGGTTTAGAAGAGTTGTTGCCATCGCTAGAAGCGTCTTTGTTAGCTCTATTACTTGCGTTCCGTCTGGCTCAGACTCCACTATTAAATAAGGTGTTAATCCAGAAAGGGATACAGTATTGAGTAAAGGCTTTACTAAGTATGGTTTGCTTGCCTCTTGATGCTTTCCAAACGACCCAAGCCAAACAGGATACTCGGAGTCCCCAGAGATGTAAGCAACCCAAACGCCTTGACCTATTTTGGGGGGAGAAGTGTGTATGCCGTGTGGCTCAACAGGCCAAATCCAATCAGTAACTTCAGCTCCAGTAGCTTGAGGAACTAAAACTTGAAGTCGTCGTTGGTTTAAGGGGTCTCTATTGTTTTGTACAACTGCCCTAAAAAACCCAACAAGGCTGTTTTCATCAACCACTGTATGTCGCAATGGTCATATTACTTTCCTTAAATCTAAATATCTCATTTGCAAAGCCAGTTAGAGGAGCAAGCCCAGTAACAATACCTGTTCCCGAAGCAGTTCCAGTAGTAGCGTTGGCAACAACAATCCTGTAATCATCTACACCTACGATAGAAGCGCCAGAAACATTAAACCCAGCTGCAGATAACCCCGTAATACTTACAACTCCGCCTGCTTTCATTGCGTGGCGCTGGTTTACGGTGTAGGTAATATAGCCTGATGCAACAGTGTCTAAATTGTATCCCACCTTAACGTTAGTTGCATTTCCAGTAATAGTTGACCCATTTTTATAAAGAGAAATTAATTTTGCTATTTTAACTCCTTCTGTTTGATTTAAAATGTACTCAAGGTCTTGAGGGTAAATTGTGTCTTGAAAGTTCATGTTGTTATACCCGTAGACAGTAAGAAGTGCTTTCTTAATATTTATATCCACTTCCGCTTGTGTGTACTGAGGTACTTTTACATATTGAATTGTAATAATTAAGTCAGAGTATGTAGGTGGTTGAATTGTTACTGAGCTTCCAATTAAAAGTTTATCTGCCAAATACTCAGAAGCAGCAGTCGCCAACTCTGTGTATTCAGGAGAGACCGATCCAGTTTCTGTAAGACCTGGTTGTATGTCAGTGTCATTTAAATTTCTACTTGGAGCAATATACACAGTGACGGATGTCCATGTTGACCCGTAAGCTTTTGCTTTTCCAATACCTGTTACAGTGGTTGTTAAATCTTCATAATCTTGCAGGGTAATAGCTCGGTTAGAAGAGCGCAAAGCAAGAGGAGCAGAAGATCTAATTTCGTCATTGCTTTCTGGGTCTGAACCACCTGTTGCTGCAGTTCCGTTTATAACCGTTATAGCAGAAGTCAAGGCGCTTGTTTGAGACGAAGTTAAAGAGGGTATATACACGATTGTATCCACCGTATTAGCGGAAACGTTACCTATAGTTCCTCCACCAACAACATACATTGCACGAATTACAGAGCTGTTAATTGGGATTGCTCCAGAAACTCCATCTCCAAAGTAAATGGAAACAACGTTATTCTCATCTGATTTAACTGTGTAAACCAAATCATTTGGGCCATAGTCTAGTAAATGTTGTACTTGAGTCCATTTAGCGTAAACAGTTCCGTATTGAATGTAGACCGAAATAGAGCCCTCTACTACAGGTGTGTTTGGTAACTCAAAACTACTGTTAGGCGTTTGAGCAGAGACTCCAATTTGCTGTCCGTAAACAAAGTCTGCAGCTGAATCAACGACGTTGATGTAGCGTCCTTCTTCAGCGTACACGGTGTCTGTACCAGAAGAAACTACTACAGAGTCGCCAATAGTAGTAAAATACACTGGAGTAACCACGTCTGCTGTAACAACGTCAGCACTTACAACCGTTCCTTCAGGGATTGTGACTGCTGGGTATGCCATAGTTGAAGTACCTGTACCGGAAGCAGTTCCACTAACTCCTGATACAGCCACGGTAAACTGGGTTGATGAGGCAGATGTAATAAATGCTGCTGTTACGTTAAAAGAAGTCGTGCTGAACCCAGTCACCGTAACAACTCCGTTTACAACAAAAGAGTTGTTTCCTACATAGGTTATGGAAGTTCCATTTCCAGTTGCTGTTAAGTTACCTGACACGGCAGGAGTGTTGTTATTAAAAAAAGTCAACTCAACTGTAGAACTACGATAACCAGCTGGAATATAACCATAAGTTTGAGCAATATTTAGCAAGCTGTTACGTTGAGTAGCTGTTGCAAGAGAGAACTCATTGGCAGTTCTATCAATGTAGTAAGAGATTAAGTCTCCCATGTATGCAAACGCTTCTACAAGAGCTACGCCAAAGTCTGCTGGGTCTGAAGCTGTCCACTCTGGTATACGTTCTTGAATTCTAGCAATAAGTTGCTCACGAATTGAGTAATAATCTCTTCCCGTATAGTCAACAGAAATTGGTATATTAGATACTTGTGCAGTACTCATAGTTTCTCCTCATACGGTGGAAAGATTCCTTTAATGTCAATAAATCCTATTGAAGTCTTTTGAACTTCCTCATTAGGTAAGCTGTATGTAATAGTTACATTTAAAGCACCTGTAGTAGTTCCTGGTTCAGACTCTACTTCTATTAATGTTAGCAAGTTTAATCGTTTTGCAAACGCACTGGTAACTTCATCTTGTACTTCCATTACAGCGGTTTCTTCACCATCAAACAGTGCATAAGGAATTAAAGTACCAAATGTAGGTCTCATAACTCTTTCACGAACTGAAGTGCCTATTACAGAACGAACTTTATCAGCCCAAATTTTAGATTGCTGAGTTGTAGTTCCTACCATCCCGAATGTGTCAATAGAAAAAGGAAGGGATATTGTTTTTTCATCAGCCATTAGACTGCTACCCACCTTCTCGGAACAACGTTATACCCAGTCACAGATTCATTAGTCATAGGTTCTGAATTACTTAGTTTATACCTGGTAGGTCTATTTGCACCTGTTGTAAGGGCTTCGTTTAGGTCTACCGTAGGAGCACCTGGGATAATAGAATTAGTGTTATCTCCAGTACCGTCAGTTACACACTCAAATTCTATAGTGTATTTACCATCTGTAACTATAGTGTGTACCGCTTTTGATGTTACCCAAAAACCATTACTTCCCGCTGCACTACCCTCTATTTGAATGGTTCTCCAAGGAGCAATTCTAGGATCTCCTTGACCAAATCCATACCCAGGTATAGACAACTTAGCAAGTTTTGCTTTTGCGTCAGATAAACTTTGTGCACTTAGTTTGTCTATTACGACAATGGTTGTATCAACGTCACTAAATAAAGGAGCTCTATTCTTTGCTCTCATGTTTTTTCCAACAGAGGCTGGTGAAGAGGTAGCTCTGTACACTTTTCCTGTTAATGGGTCAACCCCTCCTACAATTTTTGTAGATTTTGAATTACCACGAAAGTTTCCAAAATCACCTTGTGTACTTTCAAAATGGTCTAGTGTCTGTGACATTGGTTGAGATGTAGAGGGTATGTCTCGTTCTAAAAATGCCATTACAGGTATTGTAGTTAACGACTTTTGTAGCATTACATCTACAGGATGAAAATGAAGCTCTACTCCTACAACTTGACATGCGTACCCAATTGAGCGAGCTAATTCTTGCACTTTTTGCCATTGAGACTGTCCAGAAAATGATATTTGAGGAAACCGAATATCTGATTTTGTAACTACTGGTTTTAAGTTGTTGAACTTAGCGATGTCTGTTACTACTTCGCTTGCAGTTGCGTTTTTCCAAATTTTTTGACGGTTTTCTTTTAAGGGATAAGAAGCTGCTAAACAAGTTATCTTTAATGGTTTCTCAATGCTAGAAGAAGTTGGGTACTCTAAATCTGATACGTACCCAATAAAGGTACCTGAAGTCATGTCATTAGACCAAGTAACAGTTACAGCTACACCTGTGGATAAAGCTTTTACGTAGTTAACATTGAGAGAGGTGTAATGCATCTCTAACACATCGTGACTACCCATTTTTTGAGTTAAGGTAAGTGAGTAGGGAAGCTGAGTAAACCCAGGAAAATCTGGAAATGAGACAGTAAATGAGCTGCCATATCTATTTTGACGTTGTGGGTCACGCATTAGGTATCCGCAATAAAGTTCCAGGAGCAATTTCATTTGGGTTAATAATCTCAGGATTTATATCTAAAATTTCATGCCACAACCCAGGATTATTTAAAAACTTGTGAGCTAGTACGTCTAGACGGTCTTTTTCTACATACTCGTACATAAAAAAAGTTTGTCTGTAACTTGGAAAATTTCTAAAGCAAGTTAAGTTGTATTGAGACTTTCTAGAGTCCCAAGCTTTAAATACAGTTGAGTCAGCGTATCTGCTATCTAAGTATATCATTCTCCTGCTTTACTCCCTGGACTCTCTGGGTTATAAACTGACCTGTCAAACTCACCGTTTTGGTCAAGGCCAGTTGCTGTGTCGTAGTATCTTGTACATACAATGTTTACTGTTGTAAGTATAGGAACCATTCTTTCATTAAACATCATGTGCTTTAAGTCTAAGCTACTTACACGTACTAAGTATCTTAATCCAGCACCTAAGTGCAGTTCCATAGGAATTGGTTGTAACCAACCTTTATCAGCAGTAATGCCGTTCAATCCAGATTGATAGTCCGCATAAAAGCCATTCATTGCTCTAAACAAATACTCTATGTCATACATCGTGCCTTTTTTGTAAATCATTTTGGTTTCAGTTAATGGTGGGTCTGTAGGCCATCCACCATCCAATAGCTGTGCGTAAGAGCCATCTGGGTAAATTATTCCCATATCTTCAATTCGGTTTAGTATTAGAGTAAAAGCAATTGTTCCTTTCATAAGGCCTGCTGCAACTCCAGTCATACCATTAGCCCCACTTGCTGCATATTGAGGGGAAAATGCGTCCACAATACCCCAAGCCATTGACACGTCGGTTGGGTTGTACAAGAACCTAAAGCCATACGGAGTGTCGTTAAACTTCACACCCGATTTTTTAGCAGCATCTTTTTCAGCTTGAGTAGTAATTGCATTTTCTGCAAACATTTTGCTCATTTGAATGGTGCCTCTAGAAGGAACAACTCCTTGCCATTGCTGTTCTCCACCAATGTAGTCGTTAGTTTTTAAGCCTTTAAAGGCCTGTCTTCCATTTGTGTAAGTTGGGCCGCCAAGTGAGCTGGGGTCTAAAACCGACCTTGATTGCACACCAAAAGGATTGTGCATAGCGCTTTTCATCATAGGTATATTGTACTTATACTTTATTCCGTCATAGTTTGACGGTGGGGCAGGTGTTTCATCTTTTGGTTTTGGCGGAAAGATGTACTTAGGTTTAAATACATAGCCCGCTTTTCTAGAGGCGGTAAGTTCTTTAATTCTAGCATTAATGTCATCTATTTCTTTTTTAAATTTCTTAGCTAAATCCTCGTATATTTTTATGTTTTTTTGACATGCAAGTATATTTTTAGCTGTTTGCACGCTGTAAGGCTTCGGTTTTGCGATCTCAATTAACAATTGCTCATTAACATTGGCTTTACTTCTTATAGCATCTTCTAGCTGTTTTTTCGCCCCACCGTTTGGCGAATAGTCTCGCCTCTTTTGTAAGTCTTTAATTTGCTGTGTAATTGATGCTTGTCTTTTTTTCTCTTTAGCAGCATCTTCTGCTTTTTTTATGGCCTCTTTAGCAGCTTTTGCAGCATCTTTTTCTCTTTGAGCATCAGTAGGTGTTGGAGTTCCCATTAGTTGCTTCCTATCTTCTCAAGTTTATTATCTTTTTCAAGATACTTCTTCAAAGTCTTTGCAAAAGCTTCTGCTTCGTGCTGAGTAGCTTGCTGTATTTGGAGAGTAACGTAGATGTTACTTGTTTCTTTTTGTGCTAATTTTACTTCAGTAGCTTGAGACAATACTCTTACTCCAGGGTTTGCACTGGCTACATTGGTATTAAATCCGTCTGTTGGACCACCTTGAATTGCGCCAATTCCAAGGCTTGCTCGTGTAGAAGCTGCTTTTTCACTTTGGTCTTTTGGTCGCTCAAAATCTGTCATAAATACTCTTGCAGCATCCATAATTGTAACGTTAGGGTCTTTTAACTTCTTCATCATTGACCCGTATGTTTTCATCTCTTTTAACAAAAACATTTTTTGAAGTTCAATATCTAGATAACTCATGTTTTTAGAGACAGCAAACTTCTTTAACGCATCTCCACGGCCCTTGTGCCATTGAGCAATTCCGAAGGAAGTTCCACCATCTCCAACCGCTCCAGTACGCAGACCAGACTCTTGAATTAAGTTACCGACCACTCCAGTGGCTCCATTTTGGCTTAGTCCTTGGGTCAGGAGCCAAGCGTGTATCTCTTTAGCATTTGCTCTAACGCCTTCTCCAACAGCAGCACCCGTAGGGTCTCCAGACCCAGTAGGAGACGCACCAGCTGCGCTAGAAGAGGTGTTTTTATGTCCATCGCCGCCTTGGTAGTAAGAATCGGGGTTAGTAGGTACTTTTCCTTTGCGTAATTCAAAGTGCAAGTGAGGACCGCGAACGGTGCCTGTGGAACCAGACTTACCAATTAGATCTCCAACTTTAACCTCTTGACCAGAACGAACTAACTTTATGTTTAAGTGACCGTAAATAGATGAGTATCCATCACCATGGTCTATTTCTACTGCAATACCTAAATCTCTACTTAAGTTTCTAGATACTACTTTTCCAGCAAAACGAGCATAGACAGGCGTACCAGTTGGCATAGGAGTGTCTTGACCTGTGTGATAATTTAAAGCTCCAGCCATTACTAATGATGAGTCTTTTGCGCCAAACCCAGCTCCCATTTGTTTAGAGATAGAGGTGGAACCCATTGAAGCAGCTAAAGCACCATTAGCCATAGGTTTAGAACCAGCGCTAAATGTAAATGAGTTTACTTGGGAACCTGCTGAAGAAGAGAACCCATCTGTTGGTCCACCCATTAAAAATCCCGCAGTTGCTGCTAACGCTGTAATTGCTCCAGAACTGACTTGACCAAGACCAGGTATAGCATTTATCAGTGCTGTTGCAGCAAAAGCTGTAGAGGCAAATTTAGCTGATTTGCCAAGACGACTTCTTAAACTACCTTTTTCTGAATCTCCTTTTATTTTGTCACCAACAAAACCTCCCGCCATTGCAACAGCTCCTGCAACAGTTGCACCTTTAGCAACTTTAGCTATCGTAGCTAATCTTGCTGCTCTAGCTGTTGCAGCAGCAGTTGCTGCAGTTGCTGCAGTTGCTGCACCAGTAGCAGCAGTAGCACTTACTCCTGTAGCAGCTGCTGCTGTAGTAGCAGCAGTAGCAGCAGTTGCAGCAGTACCAGCAGCAGCAGTAGTAGCAGCAGTTGCTCCTGTAGCGGCAGTAGCAGCAGTTGCAGCAGTTGCAGCAGTAGCTGCTGAAGTGGTTGCGACTGCTGCACCACCAGCTTTTGCAGCAGTAAGAGCAGTTTTAGCTGCACCTGCTAGTTTCCAAGCTCCAATTCCTGTGAGTACGTTTGTAATCAGACTTGTTACGCCACTACCTGATTTTGTTCCATTAAAGGTTTGTAGTGCGCCCTTCATTTGCAAAATTAATTCAGGTGTCTTTTCTAAAGCTTTATTTAGTTTTTCTAAAGCTGCTGCTGCAGTTTCTGCTCCCTTTAACAGGCCTTTTTCAGAGTCTTGAGTAAGGCTTTCTTCGGAGTCATTAATTCTGTAAGCAAAATTTAAAGGATTATCTTTAGTATTGACGTCTTTTAAGTCACCGCTTTTTCCTGAAGCAATTTGTCCCATTGAAGCTTTTATTAAAGTCGCTGTTTCACCTGTAATACCCATGGTAGATAGCTGATAATCAAGGTTCATACCCATAGAGTCTTTTGCAAATTGCTCTGCACCAATTTTAGTTACATCTTTTCCAGCATAAAAGACATTCTTCATAAGGTCTTTTGCTATAGCGCCAGGTGTGCGCAAGTTACCCTTTGTGTCGTACTGGTTAATACCGTACTGGTAGAGCTGAGCTCCCATACTTCCTGTAGACAACGCTCCAATTGCAGATGAAGCAGCTGCGTTGTCCATATTCAATGCTTTTGCTGCTGCGCTTGTTTGTTCCAAGCCCATCTTCATGTTTGCACTACCAGGCATAAAGCTGTAGTTAGTAAATGTACCAAAAGCTTCGGCAGTACCCATAGGGCCTGTTATGCCGCCCTTCATGGCTGCCATTGTGCTTAATTGGTTTTGAGTTCTATTACTGCCTCCGAGCATAGCTGAAGAGCCGTAATATGAACCAGCTCTTTGTGCTACTGCTCCAACGTCTGGAAGCATACTTGAAAAGCCACCAACAATAGCCGTTGCTATCTGAGCTCCTGCAGCTAGTTTACCAAATGAGGCTTGTCGTATACCGACGTCTAGGTACGCACTGTTTATCCTTTCGGAAGTGCTTTCGTAGTTACTTTGCTGCGCATTTGAGCCTGGTTTGGCAGCAGCCATAGGTGTTTGGCTTGAAAACTTTGGCGCACCACTTACAGATGTTTTTCCAAATACAGGTGTTCCTTGCCCATTACCAAATTGACCGCTTTTGGACAGAACCGCATTGACGTCCCCAAATGCTGATGGTCCAAGTCCTTTAATCTTTTTTAAGACGTCGTAGACACCAGAGAGTTCTTTTTTAAGGGTAGTAACAGAAGAGGTAAGTGTTTTTACATTACCCATAAAGTTAAATGCCATTACCTGTCCTCTCTGTCTTTGCCCTGGCTAGTTCTAGCCAATTTTTTCTCTCTCTTACTGACATGTCTTTTATATCAGATAGTGTCCATCCCTCATGATTTGCACTTATTGCTGCCCACTGTGAGAACAGCTCTAAGTACGACGTGTAACTACAGGCGAAACAAGGTTCCCAAATTAATGGATACCGTTACCTCGCCTTCACACTCAGGACACGTAACTTTTAGGTCAGTAAACTGAGGTCCGGGTACTCGCTTATTGATTTCTTTAACGATGTTCTTTCTATCTACCATTCCAAGATGCTGTACCTGTAATGCGCTATAGACAGGGTTGTCGTTTATCTTTAGCACACAGGCTTGAAGCAAAATTGTTGTTTGCTCTGCTTCTGATTTATCAGCATTTGCAATCAGTTGTTTTTGGTCACTACCTGTTGGAAGTTGAACCGTAAAGAGGTCTTTTTTACCTTTTACAGTAAAAACACGGTCGTTAATTGGGTCTGTTAAAATTTTAACCTTTACATCTTCGTTTAAATCTACAGTCACAATTTTGTAGTCTTCGCACTTATCGCAGTAGGAAGGTATTTCAATATCTACTCCAAAAGTTGCTTTAATGATTCCAAGTAGAAGAGCATCTAAGTCTCCCGCTAGCAATTCATCTAAAACAGACTCTTCGGCTTTGATGCTTCCAATAGAAACCGTTCCACGTTGAATTATTGCTGATAGAGCTTTTCCTATAGTTGTTGCTTTAGCAATTGCCTCTTCATCACGTCCGTTTAGCTCTCGCACCTCTGCGGTACGGAGGAGCTCCCCAGCGGGGGTTACATACCCGCCAGGAAGTTCCACCGTAGTATCCACAGGAGATTTAATTTGCGGATTGAAATCATCTTCAATCTGCTCATTCATGACTTGGTTTATGAGATTGTTAGCCATGGCGGGGTTAGCCGCTGCACTGATTGTTTTCGTTGTCATTTTATTCCTTTGTTAGATTAGATTGGATTGGTTAGGC